>Ga0315899_10000016_pt1 | contig 262689 bp, 189 predicted proteins | sample LakEriMetagenome_2_FD_203518 | JGI IMG/M metagenome (GOLD analysis project Ga0315899, IMG submission 203518) | Freshwater fungal communities from buoy surface, Lake Erie, Ohio, United States - Buoy 4 MA112 | ecosystem: Environmental > Aquatic > Freshwater > Lake | place: USA: Lake Erie, Ohio...
GCCCATGCTCGATTCGTTAAATCCACGAGAGGCTACTAACTGGAGAGCCGTATGCGGGAAAACCGCCTGTACGGTTCGGTGGGGGGTTGGGGGCTTAGCTAGCCCCCCGCCTACCCAATCCTTGTGCTAGGTGCCGGCGGCACTGTCGAAACCATCACCGGCACTACGATACACCGAGTCTGGTCTACAATATCGAAGTTCACCCCGAGCCGCTTCGCGGCTAGAGAGTAGATTAGAGAGAGTTGAAAGTAGACCATGTGATTGTCCATTAGCGTTGATCAGCGTCTATTAGCGGTTTGATTTCTTAAACCGCTGAAAAAAGCTGACATCGGAGCCTGATCAAGCGTCGTTGGCCAAGGTGTCGATTACCGCAGAGCGTAGCGATGGTGGCATTGTCGACGCCGACATCATTCGGCCACGCTTGTGGATTCTGCCAAGCGGCCTGTGCCCTGGCCGGATGTTACCGCTGAATCTTCCTGAACTCGAAGTCTCCGGGCTTGCGTGAGTCACTGCCATTGACGACTGCCCACCGACCGCAGGTGGCGAAGGCTCATGGTAGCAGGCACATTCCATGTGCCGTCCGCAGTATTTAATGAAATGCACATCGAACCCTGGCGGACGGCACAGCGGAGTGTGCCTGCTACCTTGTGCTGTTTGCTGACGGCACAGCGGAGTGTGCCTGCTACCTTGTGCTGGGTGCTGACGGCACTTTCGAAACCATAAGACAAGGCGGCGTGTCTGCGACTAAATGTCCAATTCGATAGATACTCGTAGAACACCCCTTTTTCGTGAATTGCTAGCAATTTTTCGATGCTGGCCCTTTTTAGATTCAGGAAAAAAATATTTCGATCTCCCCAGAAAATCTTGGGGGAACTAAAACCGCCCAGCACGCCTCCCATTGGGGTTGGATTTCTCGCTCTAGCTCGATCCGAACCAAAGGGGGGTTGGCCCTGTCTGGTTCTTTCCAAGAATGACCTAGCCAGCCGTAACGGGCTGACTAAGATCCTGCCGATATCCCCAACTCGAGTTAACCCGCCAGAGCCCTTGCGGGAAACTCAGTAGGAATCACCCCTAACCCCCAACCACCTGTCAGTCTCAAGCCCGTTTTTATTCAACCGCCGATTTAACCGATCATGTCTACCCATTTTCACAACGAGCCGAACTCCGATGCCCAGCGCCGGCTTGCTGCGAAATCTCCGCTGAGCAAGGCCAACCGCGTTTACTTCAAGTTTCTAGGGCTTCAGACCGCCGAAAGCAGCGAAGAAGCGATTCTCGATGCTGCCAAGAAGATGGCTACCTTGGTCCAAGAACGCGAGCCGTTCAATCCTCCCGAGACGATCCATCGCTCGCGGCTTGAGATCGCTCTGGCAACCTACAGGCTCCTGGACCCTCGCCGGCGACAATCGCAGTGGGAACGGATCCAACTGACTCGTCCCTTGGGTCGCGAGGACCGCGAGTACCAACTGCCCGAGCCCGGAAGTTTGATCCGATCCATGGATCATACTTCCGACGCGACCAGTCCAGAACTGATGCTTGACCCGCTCATCGATCGAGCACTTGAAGAGTCGGCAGGCCAAGCTTTGGCCGTCGACTCCAAGAGCGATTCTCGGTCCTGGTTAGAAGAACGACGCGAAATCATCCGAACCGTGCGCGGAGAGCCGGCCCAAGAACCAAGCCAGTCCAACCGTTGGGATAAATATGGATTAAACTGGTTGCTGTCCGTCTTTGGACTCTAGGCCCCCTTTCTCTGAATTCTCCGCTCGCTTCCCAAACCCATCTTGGCACTTCGCATTCTCGTTACAGGTTATGGTGGGTTCCTAGGAGCGGCCATCTGCCAACAACTGATCCAGAACGGTTACCGAGTCCGAGGCTTAGCACGAGGCAACTATCCCAAACTTGCAAGCCTCGGTATCGAGTGCATCCAAGGTTCGATCACCGATCCCCAGAGCGTCGAAGCTTCCTTGCAGGATGTCGATGCCGTCATCCACACGGCAGCCATCGCAGGCGTATGGGGCAAGACCTCTGACTACCAATCGATCAATGTCGATGCAACCGACCTGCTCCTTAAAGTTTCTCAATCCGCCGGCATCCGAGCTTTTGTTTACACAAGCTCTCCTTCAGTAACCTTCGATGGACAACCCCAATCGGGAATCGACGAGCAAGTCCCCTATCCGACCAAATGGTTATGCGATTACCCTCGCACCAAGGCGATCGCCGAACAACGGGTACTCGCAGCCAATAATCCAACAAGCTTCGCGACTTGTTCGCTCAGGCCGCATCTGATTTGGGGGGTGGGTGACCCTCACCTCATCCCTCGTGTCATCGAGCGCTGTCGGGCCGGACGGTTGCGTCGCGTAGGCTCAGGTCAAAATCTGATCGATACAGTCCATGTCGATCATGCAGCCCAAGCCCATGTGCTTGCTCTCAAGAAGATGCTCGCGGGCGATCCAAACGCCTCAGGTCGGGCCTACTTCATCACCGACGGACATCCGGTTCGGTGCTGGGACTGGATCACAACCATCCTCGACTGCGCGGGCCTTAAACCTCCCAGTCGATCCATAAGTCTCCAAAGCGCCTATCGCATCGGCCGAGTCTTGGAAACTCTCTACGGATGGATGGGCAAAACGCAAGAGCCTCCGATGACTCGTTTCGTCGCACTCCAACTGGGCGTAGATCACTACTTTGACATCTCGGCTGCCAAAGATCGCCTCGGCTATGCGCCAAATCTTAACCGCCAAGTAAAGATTGAGGAAATGCGCCGCTGGCTTATGCCAGTTTCGTAATAGTTCGATTATAAATGGAGCGGACGTCCGGTGTTCCTCCTTCTTTTTCTCCCGCATCTCGAACTCATCATGCACGAACGTTTCGATTCCGTGATCCGAGTGGCTCTCTCATCGGCTTTGTCACTGACTTTTGTTTGCTGCTTGGCTATTGGTGTCCAAGCCCAAGAGGCCCAATTGATCCGTGATACTTGGGGCGTTCCTCACGTAGTCTCCGAAGATGAAACGGCTGCCATGTATGCGTTTGGATACGCACAAGCCGAAGACCGTCTCGCAGATATCTACCTTGCAGTCCGCACCGGGATTGGACGTATGGCAGAGGTCGAAGGCCCTTCGGCCCTCGAGCAAGACTACATGATGCGACTTGCACACAACGATACGCTCCATGCGGAGTATCTAAACACGGCTCCCGAACAAGTTCGAAAGAATCTTGAAGCATTCACTGCAGGCATCAAAGCCTATATCGCCGAGCATCCTCAAGAAGCCTCCAACGTGGCGATCGATATCGAGCCTTGGCACCCACTTGCTGTCGGACGCGCGATGATCCTGCGCTGGCCACTTGGAACCATCCGCGATGATCTTGGCAAAGCTCCCGTTCGTCCTAAACCCGCTGCCGGTTCGAACCAATGGGCAGTTTCCCCACAGCGCTCTGCCGACAAGTCCGCAATCCTTCTGTCGGATCCTCACCTGACTTGGGAAGGACTAGCAGTTCTTTACGAAGCCCGCTTCCATGGAGGCAACCTTCACATGAACGGATACTACCTGATCGGCTCGCCGATGCTTGCGATCGGTCATAATCAACGCGTCGGTTGGGCTCTAACAACCGGGGGACCAGATACCTCCGATGTCTACGAGATCAAGTTCCGCGCCAATCCACTCCCCGAGTACCTCTACGATGACCAATGGCGCAAGATCCGCATCGAGAAGTTCAAGATTCCCGTTAAGGATAGCGAGCCGATCGAAAAGACGGCCCTCTACACGCATCTAGGTCCAGTGGTCTCTGAGCCAGATCTTGCCAACGGCATCGCTTTTGTAGGCGCGTCTCCCTACCTCGAACAAACCGGACTTTACCAACAGTTCTATGCGATGGCCCAAGCCAGGGATATCCATGAGTTCAACAAGGCCCTTGGTCAACATCAATACAACGAACAGAATGTCATGTCGGCCGATATCGAAGGGAACATCTCTTATGTTCGCAACGGTGCCACACCTATACGGCCTGAAGGCTACGATTGGACCCGGCCTGTCGACGGCACCACCAGCAAGACCGCATGGAAAGGAATCCATCCACAGTCCGATCTGGTCTGCTTGATCAATCCAGCCAAAGGTTACATGCAGAACTGCAATATCAGCCCTGCAAACATGATCGTCGACTCACCGCTGACTCCTGAAAAGTATCCTCCCTACATCTACAACGTGTCTTGGGATCAAAACAACCCTCGTGGACGTCGTACCATTGAACTGCTCGAAGCCGACCGATCGATCACGCTCGAAGATGCCATGAACATCGTCTTGGATATCTACGACCGCTTGGCACCAAGCTGGCAAGCTGAACTCAAAGAGGCCTTCAAAGAGCACGGCAAAAAGTACAAAGATAACGAAACTTTTGTGGCCGCCGTCGAAGGCATCTTGGCCTGGGACGGAAACTACACCATCGATGCAACCTCTTCGGCACTGTTTAAATTTTGGCGGCTCAAATGTGGGGAGAAACTCAACTTGACTCCGTTGGGTGAGTCCAAGCCGCTGGCTGCCCAGACCCGTGAGCAGATGCTCGAACTTCTTGCTCAAACCATCGAGGAGATGACTGCCAAGTACGGGCAGTGGGATGTCCCTTGGGGCGCGGTGCATGTTGTCGGCAGAGGCGGAGCTTACTTCCCCGCTCCAGGGGCCGACTACAACTCCGGAGACAAAGAAGCCAACTTCTCGGAAACCTTGTTGGATGTACGAAGCACGGAGCTCAAGGGATTTCCAGGTATCCAAGTCGCCAATTCTGGATCGATGGCCATGATCCTCATGTTCCTCGATAAAGACAACGGCGTGCGATCCTATACCTGCACTCCCTGGGGACAATCGGGGCATCCCGAATCGAGTCATTACGTCGACCAAGCTGCCGGTTTGTATTCGTTGCGAACCATGAAGCCGACTTGGTGGAATCTCGATGAGTTAAAGCAAAACACCGAGTCGACCAAAACCTTGCAGTATGCCAAGTAGCGAACCCAAACCACTATGAACAAGTCCTTGCTCCTGAGTTTATTGGCCCTGGCAATCCTCGGGGTCTGTGCTTGGTGGCTCACCCAAAGAAAGAGTCAGCCAACGACCAAGGATCTCGATCAACTCATCGCCGAGTCGAAAGAAAACTCCACAGATCCAATATCCAAAGCCTCTTCGAAATCGAAAGTGGCAAGCAACGACCCAAGGCTCACTTATTCCACGATTTTTAGGAACGTTAAACCCGATATCGCTTATGTCGGCGATAGCAACTGCGCGCAGTGCCATCAAGAACTCTGCACGACGTTTCATCAGCATCCCATGGGACGCTCAGCGATCATCGCCGGCGGAGATGATCTAGAAAAACTCGATCCCCAATCGATGAATCCTTGCCAAGTCGGCCCGTACGAAATGAGTGTGCGGATCGAGGATGGCAAAATGATTCATTCGCTCAGCGCAAAGATGGCAGATGGCGAGGTTCTTCCGTCGGTCGATTTTCCAACCGCGATCGCCATCGGTTCAGGAACCCGAGGCCGATCCTATTTGGTCTACGACGCCGACTCAGTCTGGCAATCGCCAGTGAGTTGGTTTACGACCAAGAGCCGTTGGGATGTTTCTCCAGGCTTTGATCTTGGAACCGCTACCCAACGTCCCACAGTCACCGAATGCTTGTACTGTCACATCAATGAGCATGAAACGATCACCGATACGGTCAACCGTTACAAGTTACCCTTGAGCAAACTGCAACTATCGATCGGTTGCGAGCGTTGCCATGGCCCAGGCCAATTACACTCTCAGGAACGTACTGAAGAAAAACCACTCGATCCGAGCCATCCGGGTATCGATACTTCGATCGTCAACCCGAAACACCTGTCGGACGATCTGCAACTATCGATTTGCGGCCAATGCCATTTGAGCGGTAAGGCTCGGGTAACGCGGAAAGACCGTTTAGAACATGACTTTCGACCAGGCTTGCCATTGGAGTTGTTTATCAATGCATTCTTGACGCATCCTGAGGCCAAGTTCAAGAACAAAGCAGTCGGGCATTTTGATCAGATGCTCCAGGCTAAATGCAAGACAGCGACCGGGGGCAAGCTCCTGTGTACAACTTGCCATGATCCCCATCAGTCATTTGATCCCCAAGAAGCCCAGCGCCGCTACATCAGCGACTGCAAGTCCTGTCATCAAACGCTTGTCTGCAGTGAGACTCAAGAAACTCGGGACAAGCAGCAAGACAACTGCATCGATTGCCACATGCCAACAAATCGCAACACCAACATCGCCCATACGAGTCTAACTGACCATCGAATTTTAAGACGCCCTGGCGATTCGGTCGCTTCCAACGATGCACCGTTGGACCAGGCGGTTTTGGTTCCTTATTTCCAAAACGATGTGCTCTCTGCGGACGAGCAAGATCGCGATTTAGGAATTGCTTTGGCGGGATTTTCGGACAAGATGCCACCGAATCTTCCGATCAAGCGTCCGACTGTCGAGCAGGCCCGAGGGCGGCTCAAAGCCGCCGTTGAGAAGCATCCTGATGACATCGACGCTTGGATCGCCTTGAGCACGGTCGAACTCGGGAGCGGGAATCCCGATGCGGCCTTGGCCGCGATGCAATCGGCCATGCGAGCAGCACCTAGGAATGAAAAAGTGCTTGCGCAGCTTTCTTTTGTGGCTGAGATCGCAGGCAAACTCGATTTGGCCATCGGTGCATTGAATGATTTGGTCGCCATCAATCCATCGTCGACCGATTACAGGCTCAAGCGGATGGTGATGCAGGTTGCCAATGGCGATTTTTATGAGGCCCAAGCCGAGAGTCAGGAACTCTTGCGGATCAATCCATTGCAGCCAACGGCTCGACTCATCATGGGCATGTGTTTGTACGGCCAAGGGGACAAGACCGCTGGACGTCGCGAGGTCGATATCGCCATGAATTTAGCCACCAGCCAACAGCAAAAAGCGACGATCCAAACTTGGTTCAATCGGTTCGTCGCGTTCCAATCCAAATCCGAATAGTCTCCCAGGGGCGATGCCCCTGGCTATGGTGCATTTGGCCGTTGGCCAATTGAATTGCCCCCGGCGTACTTGGGAACATGGGGGATGGAGTGCTTAGTTGTATTGGGCCGCACTCGAGCGCTCGTAGATGATTTCGGAGAAATCATCTACGCTGTCCAACCACTATCATTCCTGAATACCGCTAAGGCACTACGAGGCTATCGTGCCGGGCCTGTATCCACGTTCTGACCTCAGGTAGCCTGCCATACGCATAGGCCATCAAGGCTATCGGAGGGATCGTCGGCTTGTCGACCCCTTGCTCCATCTGCAACTTGCACGATGCACACTCGGTACTGCCGATTTGCGCCTGGGTCTTTTGCATGGTGCTGATGAGCCCCCAACCCACCTTCAAACTCGTGCGATAATTGTCCCGCTTGAGACCATACACACCAGCCATCCCCGAACATCCAGCGTCGGCATGCACAACATTCAAACCAGGTATCAGCTCCAAAAGCTTGATCCCGTTATACTCTGGATCCAAAGCTCTGAGATGACAGGGAGTATGATAGATGATGGACATGCTCAAGGGTTTGAAATCGAGCTCAAGCTCATTGCGATTGTGCATCTCCCAAAGATAACTTCCTGCCTCTTGGGTGTTTCTAGCGACCAAATTCGCATCGTCACTTGGGAACAAGTTCGGGTACTCATGCTGCAAACACAGAGCGGCTGTCGGTTCTGTGGCAACAATCGTGTATCCCTGACGCACCGCATCGGCAAGCCTCCGCAGTTGAGGTGCAACGATTCGTCTCACTCGCTGGACATCTCCCAAAGTGATTTTCGTCATCCAAGTAACGGTCTGCCAAGTCGGTACATAGACCTCCACTCGCTGATGTTTCATCACCTCGACCAGCGCTCTACCGACCCATGGATTATGCCAATTGGCATACTGATCTACCAAATACAAAACCTTGCGGCCTCCGGCCCGACTCATCCGATTGAGCTTCTGCTTGACAGCCCACCTCATGAACGATTGCTTGGCGATTTGAGGCAATCGCCGGCCCATCGCAATCCCCGTAGACTTCTCCAAAACCCATCGCATCGATCGATTCCCAAGCGCCCAATTAGCAAGCATTGGAAAGCGACTAGCAAGACTCGTCAGCAGATCGATACGGGACAAGAGTCGATCGGTCAGCCGTAGGCCGTTGGTGGCTGTGTGCTGAGCTTTGAGCTCGACAACCATCCGAGGAATATCGACCTGGGCCGGGCATTCGAATCGGCACTGGTGGCAATGGAAACACAAATCCGCGATGCTTCGCATTTGGTCGCTTTCGCTCTGCGCTGCAGGTATTTCCCCTGAAATCAAGCCTCGGATCAAATTGGCCTTGGCTCGCGGACTAGCCTCCTCGCTTCGACTCGCTCGAAACAAAGGACACATCCGCTCTCCGGGCGCGTTGGTTCGACAACGCCCGCAACCGTTGCACTGACTCGATGTCGCTTCTAGTGATTTTTCGCCAGACCAGTCCAAGATCGGTAGCATCGGTCGCAAGGTTTGATTCGAATCACTCGGTTCGGTAGTCAAGCGGTTGGATCGTAAGTTGTCGATAGTACGCTGCGGAGCATCCGTAATGAGCTTGCCAGGGTTAAGAATCCCTTGGGGGTCGAACCAAGTCTTAATCTGTCGGCAAATCGGATACAGTTCGCCGAGCTGTTGTCGAAGGTATCCACTGCGACTCAGGCCCACAGCATGCTCACCTGAGATCACCCCTCTAAACTCCATGACTTTCTCAAAAATCTTGTCGGCGATCCGCTGGAGCTTTTGCGGATATTCCTCGGAATTCGGATCTAAAAATGGCTTGAGCTGCACGTTGCCTTGGGCCGCATGGGCAAAAAGCGTTGCGGTGACGCGCTCGGATTTGAGGATGTTTTGAACCTCGAAAAGAAACTCGGGCAAACGCTCGGGCTGAATTGAAAGATCATCGACAAACGAGATCGGTTTCTGTGGTCCGCCGAGCCGGACAAGTTGCGGTACGATCCGTCGGCTCAGTCGCCAGACGAAATCTCGCTCGGCATCATCGACGATGATATGAGTTTGCTGCGTCGAAGGTGCTTTGCGAACAATGCGCTGCACCAAGGCATTGAGTCGTTGCTTGACCTCGCTGAGCTCTTGACCTTGATGCTCGATGAGCAAGAGAGCTTCGGCTCCGCGAGGCAACATCGCTTCGTAACCAGGATCCAACTCGCGAGCGATCTCGATAAGACGACGATCCATCAAGTCGCATGCAGCCACCTGATCCTTGCGAGCCTCTAAAGCCGCCCTTGCTGCAAGCTCGATCTTTTCAAAAAATAGCAACACCAGCGCCCTGGCATCGGGAATGCGATCGACTTTCAAAGTCAGTTCGGTCAGCACCGTGAGCGTTCCCTCTGCCCCAGACTGCAATCGAGCAAAATCAATTTGGTCGTCTTCCAAAATCGATTCGAGCCGATACCCACATCCTCGGGGTATCCCCTTCCACGGCGGCGAATGCACCGTGTCTTTGTGCTCGGTTAGCAATTGACCTAGTTCTGTCGCGATGCGATCAAGCCGTTGACTACCTGTGTTGGGGTAGTGCCAAGACGTTTTGCTCAGTTGAACTTGCTGACCATCGTCCAGCACCGCCTGTGCTTTGAGCACGTGCGAGCCAGCAGTGCCATACCGAGGATAATGACTCCCCAGAGCATCGATCGCGATGAGACTACCGACGGTCGTTACGGCCCGCATCGGTGGATCGATACCCAGTACGAGTCGATGCTGTGCGAGCTGACGATTCAAATCCCCTAGCGTAATCCCAGGCTGCACTCGGACTTGTTGTTGCTGCGTATCGATCTCGATGACCCGGCGCATGAACCGAGAAAAATCCAGAACGATGCCGGACCCTAGAGATTGTCCGGCAAGCCCGGTTCCACCTCCGCGAGGAAACACAGGCAAGCCGTTCTCGACGGCGTACTTGATGCAGCCAGAAACGTCGTTGCTATGGCGAGGGCGAACGACGGCAATCGGTGCGATCTGATACAGGCTCGCATCGCTGGCGTACATCTGGGAGTGCAACGGGTCGCAGAAGACCTCTCCGTCGAGGATTCCTCGCAAGTCCGCCTGGATTCTGGCCTGTTCTGCTTCCACAACGCTCCCTTATCGCATGGCCGATCTACCTACGAGACATCTGCACGCGACTGTTTTTAACACCATAGGTGAAATAAATCACCATGCCGATGGCTAGCCAACCTCCAAGGCGTAACCAATTGCCCCAACCCAATGCGGCGATCATCGAACCACAAACCAGAACGGCCAAAATCGGAACCAGTGGCACCAGGGGAGTGCGGAAAGGCCGAGGAGCATCTGGATCGCTTTTACGCATGATGATGATCCCAATCGAAACCAAAGCGAAGGCAAACAGAGTTCCGATGCTTGTCATATCTCCGACGATGTCTGCTGGAACAAACGCTCCAAACAGAGCAACAAACACGAAAAATATCCAGTTGGACTTGGCTGGAGTATGAAACACTGGATGAAGTTCCGAGAAGATCTTGGGTACCAATCCATCGCGAGACATCGAATAGAACACTCGGCTTTGACCAAGAAGCATCACGAGGATCACCGAAGAAAAACCGAAGAGAATCGCCAACGTAATAAACTTGCTCAACCACCCGTATCCCGTCATATAGGTATCGATCGCGTAAGCCACAGAGGCTTCTTTACCTTTGGTCGGATCGGCAAAGTCCTGGTAGGGTGCAATACCCGTCAGCACCCAGCTAAAGAGGATATAGAGAATCGTGCAGACAACCAACGAACCGAGGATCCCTATTGGCATATCCCGCTCGGGTTTCTTGGTTTCTTGTGCGGCCGTCGATACCGCATCGAATCCGATAAACGCAAAGAAGACCACACCGGCACCTCCGAGGATTCCCCAGAGTCCTCCAAAGGAATGTTCATTTCCAGTCACTGCGTCCTTGATCGTCGTGGCTTCTGGAATGAAAGGGGTGTGATTGATAGGGTTGATGAATTGCCAGCCCAAGACGATGAATAGGATTACGATGAGGACCTTCACACTCACAACGATGGCGTTGAAGACGGCCGATTCCTTGATCCCACGAACCAAAATTACCGTCAAAAGCAGCAATATAAAGATTGCTGGCAGATTGATGATCCCATGGAGCTGATTTCCATCGATCTTGACGGACTCGAAAGGAGAGTGGCAAAACTGATAGGGAATTACGTAAGCCGGGCCTATGAAACTCTCGATGAATTTATTGAGGTACTCCGACCATGCGATGGCTACCGTTGCTGCCCCAAGGGCATACTCAAGCACCAAGTCCCATCCGATGATCCATGCAAAGAGTTCCCCCATCGTGGCATAGGAGTAGGTGTAGGCACTCCCTGAGACCGGGGTCATGGCCGAGAACTCTGCATAGCACATCCCAGCCAGTGCGCATCCAACGGCGGCGACAATAAAGCTGAGCGTCACGCTCGGACCGGCGTGTCCGGCGGCAGCCATCGCCGTTCGAACGAACAAGCCTGCGCCGATGATCGCTCCGATCCCAAGCAGGATCAAATTGACCGGGCCAAGATGCCGCTTGAGGGTTCCTTGCCCCTCGGCCCTAGCCTCTTGGTTGAGCTCTTCGAGAGACTTCCTCGCAAAAATATTCATGGTGGGAATTGCTTTGAATGGGATGGGGTTAGGTTTACGAACAAAACAAAAAATGAAGTCTTAGACGGCACCCCGATAAACCGGGATTACATAGGGGCCTTCGGGGATCACCGCGATCGACTTATCGCCTGAGGATGCCACGCTCTGCTCGATGGCTCGTTCGAGAGAATCGATCATCTCGACACCCGTAAGCTCTCGATCCGAGCCTTGGATGCCTTCGCTAAACAAGGAAACTCGCCCGATCGAAAGGGGGCGAAGCAGCATGTGCGTTTGCCAACCGTCGATGTCGGCAAGGGGCATGCGACGAATGCGTTCAATGAATCCTTCGGCACCTAGCTTTTTCAGTTGGGATTGCGAATCGCGGTACTCGTGGCTTCCAAGCCCCTCTTCGCAACGACTCGCAACAATCATGTGTCCGCCTTCGGCGAGGATTTGCAAAGGAGCGACCATCCCCTTGACCGTCTGATAGTAGGTCTTGTCGAGCGGATAGCCCGCTGCACTGGTGATCAAGGTTGAGAACTTCCGGTCGATCGGAACCTCCGCGTACTTTCGAACCATCTCGACACTTTGCAAATGGCTTTCGACACACTGGCCGAAATTGACAAAGCTCATTTGACGCTGTTCGTCGATGATGGTGTTGACGGCGTAGGTTGGCCCGAGGAGTTTGAGAATTTCAAGTTGGCCACGATGCAAGGGGTTGTCGATGAGGTTGCCGTTGCAAGCCAACGGATTGGCCATGAATTGGTAGTTGTGGAAAGTACGGATCGTCTCCTCCCCGGCGACCCCGGGCGCAACGACTTTGCGACCCCCAGAGTAGCCTGCCATGAAGTGGGGCTCGACCAGCCCCACGACGATTCTCAAATCAGCATCGACCAAGTGACGATTAAGGACCACCGGAATGCCGTCGGTTGGGGTGCGGCCAAGATCGACCATCCAAGCGGTATCGCGTGCAAAGTGGTTCTCGATTCGGATGTTGTTGAAGATCCACTCATCGCCGATGACTTCGAGCATCTCCTTGCCAAGGTTCGGTCGGTGCAAACCTGTGGCAATAAGAATCGTTACTTGGGAGTTAGCAACCCCTGCAGCATTGAGTTCCTGGACGATTCCTCGAAGGATTGGTCCGTTGGGAACAGGCCTTGTGATATCGCAGATCACGATGCATACGCGTGAGGAGCCTTTCGCGAGTTGCTCGAGCGATGGACAAGCCACTGCGTTTCGCAATGCATCTTCGATGGACTTGTGAGGATTCTCCAGCAGAGGCATTGGAGGCTTGCGAACCACCACAGGTTGGCAGCCTTTTGGAAGCCTGACAGGCAGTTCGCTTTTTCCGTACCGGATCTCAATCGTATCGAGCATCCAACCTTACTCCTGTGGTTCTATCGCTAACGCAAGACATCGAACGGGTGATATGATAATAGAAAAGTCCGGTCGATCCCAGCGAAAGCCGACGAAAACCGACTTCTTATCGGGTCGTTGGGCCTGCCGTAGCAGGATTGACCGGAGTGTTTTGACTCAGTCGCACCTTCAGGGCACCGATCCGTTGGTAGAGTTCGGGTTGGGATGCATTTAAAGCGAGGCTCTGCTCATAGTTTTGAACGGCCAGCATCAGATCGCCAGTCATTTCTCGCGATCGGCCTTTGGCTGCCCAGACTCGCGGATTGTTTGGATCCATCGCTAAGGCTTCGTTGAGATACTGTTCGGCAACTTTGTTCTGATTGAACTCTTGATGAAGTCTCGCAAGTTCGATTCTCGGTTCGCTAAGTCCCGGGTTTTTCACCGCCCAATCCTTGAGCAACGTGAATCCTTTTTCGGGTTGCCCCTTGTCGACCAAGAGAATCGATAGACCACGGTAACAGTCAACATGATTGGGGGACATTTCCAAACACGTGTTGTACATCCGTTCGGCGTTTTCGATCATCTTGGGATCTTTGGCCGCCGTCCCGAGTTTGTGATAGGTCGAGGCTAGGTTGTAGTACGTGTCAGGATTAGCCGAGTCGGTGACTTTGGCCTGTTCGAAATATTGGAGGGCTTCCGCATAGCGACCTTGTTGATACATCGCCACTCCGCGAGAGTTTTGATTTCTTGCACCAAGCTGACATCCGCTCAGGCAAAGGCACGCCATGGCAATAAACAACCAGAGCATCGGGAACGGGCCGCGAATCGTCGAGCTTCTTTCAGACCAGTTCATCCCAGACGTTCCTTGCGAGAATTGTCAAAGAAGTTTTCCATGTGGCAAATCCATCTGCTTCGAATCTAGCGATCTGTTGGTTTCCAAGGCAATACGAGTTGTGATCAATGCTCTTGACACCGCCAGAGGCGATTGGGTATTTCGCTCCTTGGATCGGCCTGCATTAGTCGATCTGACGAAGACTATCCCGCAAGGATCACTCACAGGAATTACCAACTCATGAAGCGTTTCATTTGGGCGGCAAGCCTCGCCGCGTTGCTTGGCCAAGTCGGTTGCAACTCAGGGAAGAAAGATCAAGTCGCACAAGACCAAGGTAGCCCAGCTGCAGCCGCTCCAAGCGCCATCGGCGGCAATGCTCAAACAGCAGCTAGCTCAGGCACTGCAGCACCTCAAGAGGAAATGATTCCTCTGAAATCATTGAACTTGGCCAATCCAACCAAACCCGAAGAAATCGTCGGGGCGTTCTTGGAAGGGATGCGAACCAGCAATGCCAAGGTTATCGAGTCGTTGCTCTCGACGCGAGCAAGGCAAGAGATCAAAGCCAAGGGGTTAGAGATCTCCCCTATCGGTTCTCCTAACGCTTCGTTTGAAATTGGCAAAGCCCAACAGGTCGATCCGAAAGATCCCAACGTGATGTTGGTATCGAGCAATTGGATCGAACCAGGGGCACCGGGCATGCCAGGCAGCGAATACGAAGTGGTTTGGGCGCTGATCAAAGAAGTCGACGGATGGCGGATCTGCGAAATGGCTGTCGATACTCACACCGAAGGCGAAGAAGTCCAAGTTGTGAATTTCGAGAACTTGTCAGAAGTCGTTGGCGAGCCAACCGGAGAGCGAACCGCTTCGCTCCCAGCAGGAGCCAACCAAGGCCCGGCCAATGCCCCAGCTTTGCCCCCAGCAGCACCCGGATTGCCCGGCGCACTTCCGTCTTTGCCGACAGGAACCGGACCTGCATCGCCGAGCTTGCCCGCACTACCGCCACCAAGTGGCGCGAGTTTGCCAAATATTCCCACGGGAGTTTCCCCGTCGGGTTTGCCTCCTTTGGGCCCACCGGGCAACTAATTCAAAGGATTTCTTAAGGGAAACCAGGGGAATCCGAATCGGATTCCCGGTCGATTCGACCATCCTGGCTTGACCGGTTTTACTGCAATCCTCTATCTTTTGTCACCTGCCGACTACGCTGTCGGCACGGTTTTTTGTTTATTGGAATTAAGTTTTGTTGAAGGGGAGTTCCCGACCATGCCATCAATCCAGGAACGAGTCGTCGATATCGTCGCCGAACAACTTGGTGTCGAGAAAGACAAAATCACTCGCGACACCCACTTCGTCAACGACTTGGGTGCCGATTCGCTCGACACCGTAGAGCTTGTGATGGAGTTCGAAGAAGAGTTCGATATCGATATCCCACAAGATGCCGCCGAAAAAATTCAGCGCGTCGGTGAGGCAATCGATTACATTGAAAAACAATCCTAAGCGGACGTGTTATCGATCAGCGAAAATTCGCTGATCATCTGTTTAGCATCATATCTTCAGTCACATGGGTTTGCCCGGCAGGCAGTCGGGCATCCCCTTGATTCTTCAGATAGCAGTTGCATGAATCGTCGAGTCGTTGTCACAGGGCTAGGGTGTGTTACGCCCATGGCTTTGGAAGTTCCCTCCCTTTGGAATGGGATACTAGAAGGAAAAAGCGGGATTCATCCGCTGACAATCTTGGATACCACGCATCATAAGGTGCGATTTGGTGGAGATGTTCCCAATTTCGATCCTGGCGTGTCTTGCGAACCCAAGGAAGTCAAACGCCTGGATCGCTTCTCGCTGTTCGCAATCTGGGCAGCATACCACGCCGTCAAAGATTCCGGATTGGATTTCTCCAAAGAGCAATCTCATCGCTGCGGAGCCATCGTCGGCTCAGGTATAGGTGGACTCAACGAGATCGAAGAACAAAACCTTCGACTCAACACCAAAGGGCCAGATCGTGTGAGCCCCTTTACGATCCCCAAAATGATGCTCAATGCCGCAGGCGGAAATCTTGCGATCCAATACGGGCTTCGTGGTCCAAACTTCGCCATCGCCACCGCTTGCGCCTCGAGCAACAATGCCATGGGAGATGCTCTCAAATCCATACGCTATGGCGAAGCCGATGTGCTGATCACCGGTGGTACCGAAGCAGCTATCACCCACATGGGAGTGGCAGGTTTTGCGAATATGAAAGCCCTTTCAACTCGCAACGATGCACCTGAAAAAGCAAGTCGTCCGTTCGATGCCGACCGCGACGGGTTTGTCCTGAGCGAAGGTGCAGGCATTTTAATCTTTGAAGAACTCGAGCATGCCAAGGCTCGAGGCGCGCGAATCTATGCAGAGGTCCTCGGCTATGGAGGCTCTTGCGACGCCGGCCACATCACCGCTCCAGACGAACATGGACGCGGGGCTGCCATGGCTATGCGCAACGCACTGGCCGATGCCAAACTCGATCCCTCCGAAATCGACTACATCAACGCCCACGGCACCAGCACGCCCCTGGGGGACAAAGCCGAAACGGTGGCCGTCAAATCCGTTTTCGGATCCTCGGCCTATTCCGTCGCGCTTTCAAGTACGAAAGGCCACCTGGGCCACGCTCTGGGTGCCAGCGGTGGTATCGAAATGATCCTCGCTATCCTCAGTTGCTACTACGACATCGTTCCACCAACGATCAACCTGGAAACTCCAGATCCCAACTGCGATCTCGACTACACTCCGTTGACCCCACGCAACCGCAAGGTTCGATACGCGATGAACAACAGCTTTGGGTTCGGCGGACACAATGCGACAATGATCTGCGGCAAACTCTAGGCAACCGGGCTTTTTTAGCCCACAATACTCGGCGATCGGTTCACTCCAAGCTGGTTCTTTACCCCTTGAGGATCGCCATGAAAGCTATTGCTCGTTTTTGCTCGCTTGCTATCGCTGGCCTTTGGGCCATGAACATCCCATCGCTACCGGCAAGGTGCGACGAAGGAATGTTCCCTATCAGCGAACTTTCCAATATCGGACTCAAGAAGCGAGGCATCGATCTTTCGGCAGACGAGATCTTTAACCCGACCGCAAAAAGCCTTGTCGATGGCATCTGCCGAGTTAACGGTTGCACCGGATCCTTGATCTCCAGCGACGGTCTGGTCATCACCAACCATCACTGTGCCTTTGATGCGATTCAAAAAGCCAGTACCCCCCAGCGCGATCTGCTAGCCAACGGATTTATCGCCAAGAACCGCACCGAAGAAGTCCCCGCGACGGGTTACACCGTGCGAATCACCGAATCCTATAGCGATGTCTCGGACCAAGTCCTCTCGGTGACCACCGAACAGATGACCGCTGTCGAGAGAACCAAAGCCATCGACAAGCGAAAGAAAGAACTCGAACTCCAGGCCGAAAAGGATAATCCTGGGATGCGTGCAGAAGTCGCCGAAATGTTTGTCGGCAAGACCTATGTGCTGTTCTTCTACACCAATCTCAAAGACGTTCGATTGGTCTTTGCTCCACCGATCAGCATCGGAGCCTTCGGCGGTGAACTCGATAACTGGGAGTGGCCTCGTCATACCGGTGACTTTTCCTTCATGCGGGCCTACACAGCCCCAGATGGTAAGCCTGCCGAGTACTCGCCAGAGAATATTCCCTATCGACCCAAACGACCATTGCAAGTGCAAGCCAAAGGGATCGACGAAGGAGACACAGTGTTCTTGCTTGGTTATCCTGGTCGAACCGTGCGAAATCGCACCGAAAGTTTCGTCAAGTACGAAGGAAACATCCGGTTGCCTCTGATCGTCGAGCTTTACAGTTGGCAGATCTCCGAGATGGAGAAAGCTGGGGCGAAGGATCGGGCCGTTGCGATCAAGCATGCCACAAGGAGCAAGTCCCTGGCAAACGTCGAGAAGCGATCTCGTGGGCAGCTTATCGGTATCCAAAGGGCCAAGATCCAACAGCAACGAGCCGATCGAGAGAGCAAACTCAAAGCCTTCATTGCAAGCGATCTAAACAAGTACGGCAAGTACGCTTCGGTTCTCGATCAGATCGACGAGGTCTATGCGGAGATGTCCAAGAAAGGCAAGCTCGAGATCTATCTTCGGGAACTTCGCACCGCACCTCGTGCCTTGGCCATCGCATTTGCGATCTACGACGCTGCCGTCGAGAGGGCCAAGCCCGACATCGAGCGTGAAGCACCCTACATGGATCGGAATTTCGCGTTGACCACTCAGCAGATCAAGCTCGATGTTGGAGACTGGGATCGATCGACCGATGCGAGGATGCTTCAAGGGATGCTTGAGCGACTCGAATCAACCGAGGGTGTCCAAGAAATCGAGCCAGTAGCGAGGGTTTTAAACTCGAAAGAACCGCTTGATAAACTGACCAAGGCAGTGATGGACAATACCAAGCTTGGAGACTTGGAGTTTGTCACACAGTGCCTGAGCAAGTCCCCACAGGAACTCAAAGCTCTCGGCGATCCAGCGTTGAATTGGATCATCGATCTGTATCCAATTTATGTCAAACAACGAGAGAAGGATAAGGACAGAGAGGGCAAGCTCAGCCAGTTGTATGGTTCTTTGATTGAGATCCAGCGCCTGGCCGAAGCATCTGAGTTTATCCCAGATGCCAATGCCACACTGCGTCTTACGGTGGGCAAAGTGGAAGCTTACTCGCCGGTCGATGCGATCGTAAAAACGCCGATCACAACGCTCAAGGGATTGTTGGAAAAAACCACCGGCCAAGAGCCATACATTACACCAGATCAGGTACTTCGGGCCGCTTCTGAGTCTCGTTATGGAGGCTTAGAGCATCCGAGGCTCAAGACCGTTCCTGTGGCATTCCTCTACAGCACTGACACCACGGGTGGGAATTCAGGCAGTCCGGTGCTCAATGCCAAAGGGGAGCTTGTGGGAGTGAATTTCGACCGAGCCTTTGAAGCCACCATCAACGACTTTGCGTGGAATCAGCGATACAGTCGATCCATCGGCGTGGACATCAGGTATGTGCTGTGGATAACAGGTGAGGTTTTCGGGGCCAAGCATATCGTCGAAGAGATGACGAAAAATCGTTAATACCAAAGGCTTTAGTCTTTTTGGTTCGGGCAGCGAAAGCGACCGATTGCAAATCCTCGCAAGGCCACGTGTTTGGTCTTGCGGCCGGCAGTTCTTTCTCGCCAGAGCCGAAACGAAGATGGCTTGAGCTCCCGTCGCATCAAGGCGATGACCTCACCGGGTGTTAAACTGAACTGAGCCTCAATGGCATCGAAACTTGTTCGGTCTTCCCAAGCCATTTGCACAATGCGATCGCGTTGAGTTTGGGACAAATTTTTCTCACTGCGGGACTTCATTTCGCGACCAAATCGTTGAATTCAAAAGCGGTACGGCCCTAGCCGTCCGGTGAGTTTCAGAAAGCCAACGATAGGCTCATTGAAACACGTGCGATCCAAATCACGCACAAGGATTGCTCAAGGAGCAAAACCGTAAGTTCTTCCAAAGAGATAACTGTGTGCAGGTGTTGCTTTGGAAACCTCAATGTCGATCCAGCAAATGATTGTTTAGACAGGAGTTGCCCCGACGACCAACGCTCGAAGTGGCTAGCGAATCGCCAGGGAAAAACGCAATCACTAAAATTCATGGTGATGGGGCTTCGAACCGCATGCTATAATACGGGACGGTGTGAAACCGAAACACTCAAGCCCTATCCTACCTCACCCCCCCTAAGTTTCCTATGCATCGGACACATGAGTTAGCCAATGGCCTATTGGCAATGATCGTTTCGATCGTCGTAACTTCGCTCTCATCGGGTCAATCGCCTACCGAAAAAAGTCTCGACTTCAATCGTGATATTAAGCCGATTCTTTCGAACCGATGCTTTCGTTGTCATGGCCCTGATGAGAATGAACGCAAAGGTGGTGGCAGTTCTGGTTTAAGGCTCGATACGCCTGAGGGAATCGCCGAGGATCTAGGTGGTCACTTTGCAGTGATCCCCGGCAAACCCGAGCAAAGCGAATTGATCGTGCGAATCAAGTCGCAAGACGCATCGACTCTCATGCCTCCTCCGGAGACCGGTCCGAAGCTCAACGAAGCCGAGATCGCTTTGCTCGAACGCTGGATTCGAGAAAACGCTACCTACGCAATCCACTGGTCGTATCGTTTACCACAAAAGCCTGCACTACCCGAGTTGACTTCCGAGCAAGAAAAGAGTTGGGCGAAAGTCCCCTTGGATCACTTTGTCCTCGAAAGGCTCCGCAGCGAGGGACTCGCCCCGCAGCCCCAAGCCGATCGCTATGCTCTGATCCGAAGAGTTGCGCTGGATGTCACCGGTTTGCCACCTAGCCAAGAGGAAATCAAGCAGTTCGTCGAAGACAACTCGGGCGATGCCTATGACAAAATGGTCGATCGATTTTTGTCAAAGGCGTCTTATGGCGAACACTGGGCGCGGATGTGGCTCGATATGGCTCGCTACGCCGACTCCTCTGGTTATGCGGACGATCCCGCACGAACCATTTGGGCTTATCGCGATTATGTGATTGGAGCCTTCAATCGCAACCTGCCGTTCGATCAGTTCACGATCGAGCAACTCGCCGGCGATATGCTGCCCAATGCATCTGCTGAGCAACTCATCGCTACTGCTTTCCATCGCAACACACTGACCAACAACGAAGGTGGAACCAACGATGAAGAGTTTCGCAACGTGGCTGTCGTGGATCGTGTCAACACCACCTACGCCGTTTGGATGGGCACAACGATGGCTTGTGCCCAATGCCATACCCACAAGTACGATCCTATCAGCCAGCAAGAGTACTTTGAGACGTATGCCATTTTTAACAATACCGAAGATGCTGACCGCGGAGATGAATCTCCGTTGTATGAGTTCTGGACCGACGAGCAAGTCAAACGTCGTAGTGCGTTGACCGAACAAGTTGCTGCCGATGTCAAGATTCTCGATACGATGACGCCGGAATTGGAAGCATCGCTAAAAAACTGGGAGGAAAGCTTACCGAGCCAGCCAGGATGGTCGATTCCCAAGGTAGCCTCTGCGACCAGTGACGCTGGCGTTACGATGACAATCGATCCGGCCAGCGATGTGATTCGCAGCGCTTCGGGTGCAGGAAAAGATAACTTTCATGTCGAATTGGACTTGGCCAACATCCGATCCGCCGGCGTCTCGCAAATTGCAGCCGTCAGTCTAGAAACCTTGGCCGACGATCGCTTGCCCAACAAAGGCCCAGGTTGGAACAACGGAAACTTTGTTCTTACCGAATTGCGAGCCACCTTGCTACCTCCCGCAGGGGCAACTCTTGGTGGTCGCTATGTAAGGGTCGAACTGCCTGGCTCCAATAGGATCCTGTCGTTGGCCGAAGTCGAAGTCTTTGCCAATGGGGAAAACATTGCCAAGAAAGGCACAGCGACACAAAGCAGCGTCGCCTTCGAAGGAATTCCATCACGTGCTATCGATGGAAATACCAATGGGAACTACTTCGAAGCCAATTCGGTTACGCACTCGGATGCAAACGCCACCGATCCTTGGTGGGAAGTCGATCTTGGATCAACCCAAGCGATCCAGAAGATTGCTGTTTGGAATCGAACCGATGGCGGAGCCGGGATTTCTCAGCGACTCAAAGGGGCACTGGTGAAAGTGCTGGGCGAAGACAAGAAGGTTCTTTGGGAAAAAACGATCGAAGACACTTCCATGCCCGATGTGGCTTGGAGTGTCGATGGTTCACGGACAATCACCTTCGCCGCTGCCTTTGCTGATTTTCAGCAAGATGACTTCGTGGCCGCAAATCTAGTCAGCAAGAAGATTGATCCCAACAAAGGATGGGCCGTGGCTGGTTCCTACGGACGCGATAACCGCCTGACGATGGTCGCAACCGAGCCGATCGATATTCCCGAAGGTAGTCGACTGCGAGTATCGCTGATCCAACAATCGCAGCACGTGAATCATATCATCGGTCGTTTTCGCTTATCCCTTACAGGTGACGATGCCATCCTCAAGTGGGGCAAGATCCCTGGAGACATTCAATCGATCCTGCGAACTACCCGAGGGGAAAGAACCCAAGCGCAAAGTGCTGCTTTGGCGACCTATTACCGCTCGACAGCACCCGAACTTGCCGACGTCCGCAAGCGATTGCAAACGACTAGAGCAGAACTAGCCTCCCTGAAACCAACCACCACGGTACCGATTCTCAGAGAGTTAGTACCCGATCGACGACGTGTCACCAAGTTGCAATATCGCGGCAACTATCAGGATGTCGGACCGGAGGTTAAGCCAGGAATACCAGGAGTGTTCAAGACGGGCGATCAACAGGTCAATAATCGTCTCGAGTTGGCCAAGTGGATCGTATCGAAGGACAATCCGCTCACCGCTCGGGTGACGGTCAATCGATACTGGGAACAGCTCTTTGGAACGGGACTCGTCGCAACTGCCGAAGAATTCGGTTCCCAAGGTGACTTGCCAAGCCATCCGGAGTTGCTCGAATGGTTAGCCATAGAGTTTGTCGAGAGCGGATGGAACATGAAGCAACTACTGAGAACCTTGCTCATGAGTGCAACCTATCGCCAATCGTCCAAGGTATCGACTCAACTAGTGCAATCCGATCCAGAGAACCGACTTCTGGCTCGAGGTCCACGATTCCGCCTGCCTGCCGAAACGATTCGAGATCAAGCCTTAGCGGTAGCCGGACTATTGAGTTCGAAAATGAACGGGCCGCCGGTCAAGCCGCCTCAACCATCGATGGGACTCTCGGCTGCCTTCGGATCCAGTACCGATTGGGCGACTAGCGCCGGTGATGATCGATACCGACGTGGCTTGTACACCACTTGGCGTCGTTCAAATCCGTATCCGTCGATGAGCGCTTTTGATGCTCCGAATCGAGACGTTTGCACGCTTCGACGTGTCCGAACCAATACACCGCTCCAAGCGCTCGTGACACTCAACGATCCGGTGTATATCGAAGCGGCTCAAGCTCTTGGAAGAAATATGTTTAAGGCCTCGGACTCCAATGCGGCGCGCGTGGAGTTCGGATTGAAGGCTGCTTTATGTCGCCCGGTTCAATCCGACGAGATTGAAGTCCTAGAGAAGTTGTATGAAAAGGCGGTTGCGATCTTCAAATCGGAGCCTGAGGCAGCTAAGAAAATGGCGACCGAACCTTTGGGAGCACTACCCGAAGGCATGGATATGGCCCAGATGGCAGCTTGGACTGTCGTCGCCAACGCGATCCTCAATTTGGATGAGTTCCTCATGAGACGATAAACACGCCAGATAGTTCACATAATTTGAAAAATAGTTCTTCGGGAGTTTAGGCTTTTAAAAAGGTTGGTTTTTCGTACTCAGCAACGCGGTACTCGTACTCCTACTCGTACTCGAAGATCCTAACAACAACAGTCAAATCAAATTCGAAATAGGTTGGTAAAAAACATGACAGCGAATTGGAATGATCCACGAATCGAGCGTATGGCGTGGCAAACGCGACGTCACTTCTTGAGAGATTCCGTAGGGGGCATCGGAGCCGCCGCGCTGGCCTCGATGCTTGGACAGGAAGCGTCTGCCGATTCGGACGAAGTCACCTCGGGAGTGATCAATCCACTGGCACCCCGCAAGCCTCACTTTGCGGCAAAGGCCAAGCGAGTGATCTATATCCATTTGACCGGTTCACCACCCCATTTGGATATGTACGACTATAAGCCGGAGTTGGTGAAGCGATCGGGAGAGGACTGTCCGGATTCGTTTCTCAAAGGCCGTACGTTCGCATTTACCATGGGAGTGCCTAAGCTTTTGGGGACACCTCGCAAATTTGCTCAGTACGGTTCCGGAGGAACTTGGATGAGCGATGCGATACCGAACTTCCATGGAATTGCCGACGAGATGTGCGTCATTAAATCGATGTTCACCGAGCAGTTCAATCATGCCCCAGCTGAACTATTGCTCTACACAGGATCCCCAAGATCGGGCCGTCCGTCGATGGGTTCGTGGATCACTTACGGATTGGGATCCGAAAATGAAAATCTACCAGGGTTTGTGGTGCTCATCTCCAGTGGTGTGCAGCCCAATGGTGGCAAGAATTCATTTGGTAGTGGTTTCTTGCCCAGCGTCTATCAGGGCGTTCAATGCCGATCGCAAGGCGATCCGGTGCTTTATGTTACCGATCCACCGGGTATGGATCGACAGATGCGTCGTTTAACACTCGATGCGATTGGCGAATTGAATCAAAAGCAAGCCAGCCAAATGGGACATCCCGAAACGGCGACGCGAATTGCACAATATGAACTAGCGTTTCGTATGCAGATGTCGGTACCCGAAGTCATGGATATTACCAAGGAGCCTGCTGAGGTTCTCGAAGCTTACGGAGCCAAGCCGGGCGCATCTAGTTTGGCGAACAATTGTCTTTTAGCAAGACGTCTGGTTGAGCAAGGTGTTCGGTATGTTCAGTTGTTTGATTGGGGCTGGGACTTTCACGGTACCGGACCAGGCGAGGACATTCGAGACGGCTTGACCAACAAGTGCAGTACGATGGACAAGCCGATATCGGCGTTGATTAAAGACTTGCGGCAGAGGGGTTTGTTGGATGAGACATTGATTGTATGCGGAGGGGAGTTTGGGCGAACGCCGTTTCGAGAGGGTCGGACTGCAGGCGGCAGCACGCTTGGGCGCGATCATTACCCTGATTGCAATTGCATGTTTTTAGCGGGTGGGGGTATTCGTGGGGGCATGTCGTATGGCGAGACCGATGAGCTTGGTTTCCAGATTGTCAAAGACAAGGTACATGTGCACGATTTGCAGGCGACGATATTGCATCAGTTAGGATTCGACCATACTCGATTGACGTATCGATTTCAGGGTCGAGACTATCGCCTGACCGACGTGCATGGCGAGGTCGTCCAAGCCCTCCTTCAAAGTTGAACGATTGTCCTCAATCGCTTGGCTCTCGATTGTTGAACGATTGTCCTCAATCGTTCGGCTGTTTGTAGGGTGCGGTGAAGCGGTCCAATCTCGATTGATTCGATAACCGCGTGCCAACGACTGATGCTTCGATCATAACACGGCCCAACCGACCGGACCGCGAAACCTACCAGGGCGCTTGGGTACGCGCTCAACCGCAGATAAAGCCACAGAACCACTGATGAACACTGACTAGACGCTGATGGAAAACTTGTTGAACGATTGTCCTCAATCGTTCGGCTCCCCGTAGGGTGTGGTGTAGCGGTCCAAACTCCATTCATTGCGGACTCGTATGCCAACGACTGATGCTTCGATCATAACACGGCCCGACCGACCGGACCGCGAAACCCACCAGGGCGCTTGGGTACGCGCTCAACCGCTGATAAAGCCACCGAACCACTGATGAACACTGACTAGACGCTGATGGAAAACTTGTTGAACGATTGTCCTCAATCGTTCGGCTGTTTGGCTGCTCCCTGTAGCCTGACGCCTGCTGTCAGCGTCGGGCAGCCGATTAGCCCTCGGCGAATATTCGTCTGGGGCATATTTAAATAAACCACCTCCGATTTTGGACATGGTTTGATTCTGCCGAGCGCCTCGTTCGGTTCTGTGCCGTGTACAATCACTGCCCGACGCTTGCGCCAGATCGGCTAACATCTTGGCTGATCCCATTGTAAAGCGATTGTCCTCAATCGCTTGGCTGTTTGGCTGTTCCCTGTAGCCTGACGCCTGACGCCTGCAGACGCTCCCTTATTCTAAAAAAAGCCAAAAAATCGCAGGATTTCTTTTTGGCGAACCATGGTGTGACCAGAGGTGTCACACCCGGGAGCTACCAATAAGGGACATCCCACGATTAGGAGGTTTGTGTAGTGATCGTCGAACATCAACGCGAGTCCCTGCTAGGCTCGATCCTCGAAGGTGCGTCCCTAGAGCCTCGAGACTACCAACGAAGGATCGTTTTAAAAACGTGGTTGGAATACTCGAGAGGGGCCAAATCCGTCTTGGTCCACAGTCCCACTGGTAGCGGAAAAACAATCATGGGACTCCTTGCCGCACGCGGCTTCCAAGACTCCTTTGGTATGCGTATCGGATGGGTCGCCATGCGACGCAACCTGCTGGCTCAAGCCCAGCTTGAAAACGAGCGACGGAACCTCGGAGTCCGTCTGGTCCCAATCTCGATGTTCGATCGCGATCCACCCACCGACTTGGATCTCTTGGTGGTCGACGAAGCCCAACACGATTGTTGCAATTCGATGATGTCGATCCATGGCTTGATCAAACCCAAGTTCATTCTTGGACTTTCTGCAACTCCCTTCCGCGCCGACAAACTCAAGCTCTGCTTCGACAAAGTTATCCGAGATGCTGGCATTCATCAGTTGATCCAAGACGGTTATCTCTCGGAGTATCACCACTACACCATCCCAAATTTCCGCCCAGAGAGTGTTGCGCAAACGTATCTTCAGGATCGGGATCGATGGGGCAAGAGCATCATGTACTTTCACAATTTGAAAGACTGCCAGCGTGCCTATGAGATCTTGAAATCATCCGGAGTTCAAGTGGATTTGGTCACCGGTAGCACCCATCGCGAATCTCAACTCGACGCATTCGCGACCGGGAAACTGGACGTTCTAGTCAATGCCCAAGTCCTCGTTGAAGGTCTCGACGAACCGACCCTCAAGACCGTGTTCGTGCGTCCTAGTGGCTGCTCAACGACCATCCAAATGGCCGGACGCGTCTTTCGAAAACTCGATTCGATCCCAATTAAGCAAGTGGTTCAATGCCAGAACACACGTTGGCCGATGACTCGCACGGCGACCGCAGGGGCTCAGTTCACGAAAGTCGACGACCAGTGGCGAACTTTACAGGCCAACGAAGGCATTGTCTCAATCAGTCAAAAAACCGTCCAAGCCCTAGCTTCCATCGAAGTCAGCTTGCCTGAATTCCTAAGCAAAAACAAAGCCAAGCGAAAGAGGGCCCGCGCTCCCCTTCCAGGTGCTGAGGAATTTTAAGGATAAACCTAGCCCGTTATACCCAAAGAACCAAAAAAGAGTCGGATTGTCAGTTCGTTTTCATCCTAGAACAAGGACTATATGCATGATGATGAATTCCAAGTTTGAGTACGGAACCTGCCAGATCAAAGACATCCAAGTGGACGTCAATTCGACTGGACCGAGAGATAAACACCCTCGGCGAGTTAGCTTGCAAGGTCGACCATTGACGGCCACCAAAAGATTCTGGCAATCCCTTCATCGGCGATTCGGTTTCACGGAGAATTTCTTCAACTGGTTTTCTCCCGTGGAGGTCTTCGAGCGGATATCGAGTGTCGCCAGCAATGACCAGATCCGTTGGTGCATCGAGCAACAAGGAAATGGGTGCGAGAAGATCTTAGGGGTCAGCAACCCCAGCGCGGCGATTGTGACTCATAAAGAAATCGACGGTCTTCTGGAACAATACGGTAGCGAGCAGATCACTTACAACGAAGGTGTGATCACCAGCAGGCACGGGCTCAAGAGCTCCGGCGATTTCAGGATTGCAGGTGATGGATTTGAGAACCGATATCACTTGGAGACACCCATCGATGGGTTCGGGCGACCTTCGATTTATCTTTCGCTCCTGAGGCTTTTGTGCAGCAATGGAGCGATTGGGTATTCGCCGACGTTCCGGAGCGAGCTGAGTTTAGGGAAGGGGAAAGACCGAGGCGAGTTCGCCATCGAACGCGCCTTGAGTGGGTTCAACAACGAGGAAGGCTATGCAGCCCTAAGGCAGCGGTTTGAATCGGCAGCCAAAAGCTGGGCATCGGTCAATGAAGCCCAGATGTTTCATCGAGTGCTCGTAAAAGCCCACCATCAAGCCGACTTGTTGCCCAAGATAGGATCTGATGGAGCTTCATTGCTCGATGGAAAAGCTGATATTTTGGCGGCCTACCGTCGGACAGTAGGCGATTTTTCCGAGATCTACGGTTTAGCAAACCCCGATGCTCTGAGTCAAAAGCGACAGCGGACATTGCCTGCCAAATGCAGGGTGTATGAGCTCTTGAATTTCGCTTCTGAGGTTGCCACGCATCATGCCAAACCGACTGGGCAAAGAGCAATTCAAGCCTTCATTGGTGAGCTTGTTTCCCGTGAATATGACTTGGAGGGAACCTGTGACAAGTTCGGGGACTGGAAAGATTTCATGATAGGTGATCGATCCACGACCCAAACATTGGCTTCGATGCACCGAAGGTAGCCATTTAATATCGTGGCGGTGGTTATGGGGGGCCCTCCTTCGCTGTAACTTGTAAGAGTTTTAAATCAGGCGTATAAAAGTTTTGTCCGAAATAGCTGCCATCCTCAGAGTGGATCGGTGAGTTCGAGTTAATAACATTTATTTTTGAGGTTTCAAATGAGAAACGATTTAACGGATGTGACGTTGGTGGTAGATCGCAGTGGTTCGATGGAGCAAATTCGTTCCGATGCTCAAGGTGGTATCAACGCATTCGTTGCTGACCAAGCCAAATTGCCGGGTGAGTGTCGTATTACACTTGTGCAATTCGACGACAAGTACGAGGTTGTTCATAGCGGTATTCTCGCGTCGCAGTGGCCTGAATACCATTTATCTCCTCGCGGATCGACTGCGTTGCTTGATGCCGTTGGTCGAGCCATCATCGAGACGGGGAATCGGATTTCGGCGATGCCCGAATCTCAGAGGCCTGGCCTAGTCATATGCGTGATCAGCACCGATGGGATGGAGAACGCGAGTCAGGAATTTACGCGTGAGAAGGTACGCGAGATGATTTCCCATCAGCAGACCGTTTATAACTGGCATTTTACCTTCTTGGCAGCAAATCAAGACGCGTTTACCCAGGCAGGGTATCTTGGTTTAAGCGACGACGAGGCGGTAGTTATCGGCATAGGCAAAGTCAGGGCGGCCGGTAAGGTTCTATCCAATAAGGTGGAAAGAATGCGTGGTGAAAGATCAGCGGGGAGGGCAGTAGACAACCGATGGTCTGCGGACGAGCGCAAGGAGATTGAATAGCCTAAAGCCTGCTCCCATCGTTGAACGATTGTCCTCAATCGTTCGGCTGTTCGGCTGTTCGGCTGCTCCCTGTAGCCTGTAGCCTGTAGCCTGCTTCTCAAGTCAGTTCATTCCAATCGCGTCTCAACTGAGCGCGTCTTGTAGCATTCATATTCAACAGCTTTGCGGTCGCTCTTCCACAGGCCGTTTTACCGATTACACAGCCATCCGTGATTTCAAAGTGTTCTTTCCAATCGTCCTTCCTGGGATTGAACAACGAGACAACTTCAAGAGAATCTGGATCGATACTTGAGAGGTTGGTACCTTTGTAGGCGTTACAGCGATCACAGGATAGTGCGAGATTATCGAGCGAATCATCAATCAAATGCTGTTTTGCAATGATGTGTTCAGAATGAAATCCTATAAATGGCGTTGCCTCTTCGGGGATGTGACAGTACTCGCATCGATAGAGCGCACGCTTCCGAACAGATTCTCGAACCGAAGGATTCATCCGAGCTAATCCTTGCTGGCGAGAATCTTTCTTGCCTTGTTTTGTAGGAGCGAGATGATATCGACAGCTTCCACAAATTCTTTGTATTCGAGTTCCTCGTCATGCGAGATCTCGCCCGAGTTTGCCTTAGCTCTAAGGTTTTCGATTCGAGCAAGCAACTCTGGGCTCGCTCGTAGATCGAGGAGTTTGCGAGCAAAATCAGGCGGCATCTGATCGGTTGCCGGTTGTAGCATGTGGTCAAGAATGGAGGACACCATGGGATCAGTGTATCCTGGATAGGGGTGAGAATCCAGGCACACCTCGCCCAACGGTCTGTCAGCCTAGATTCCAAAGCGGTTATCCTCAATCGCTTGGCTCTCGATTGTAGAACGATTGTCCTCTATCGTTCGGCTGTTTGGCTGTTCCCCTGAAGCCTGACGCCTGAAGCCTCAAGCCTGCCCCCGTAGGGTGTGGTGTAGCGGTCCAAACTTAAATCATTGTGGACTCGTATGCCAACCACTCACGCCTCTAACATAACACGGCCCAACCGACCGGACCGCGAAACCCACCAGGGAGCCTGGATGCATGCTCACTCATGAGAAAACCATAGAACCGCTGATGAACACTAACCAGACGCTAATAAAAAACTCTAAACCGATTGTCCTCAATCGCTTGGCTGTTCCCTGAAGCCTGAAGCCTGCTCCCTGCCCTCAATCTTCTAACTCCAATTGAATCCCTTTCGGGAATCAAAAATTGACAAATCGAGGGATTCCGCCTACCATAGTGCTAGTTTCATCGAAGTTTTTTCCCGATCGGGATTGGAGTTGTTGTGGAGACTAACGTTAGCCGATTCATAAGGCAGCGACGTGATGCCCGGAAAATCAGTCAAAAGGAGTTAGCCGAGTTGGCGGGCGTAGGTCAACGATTTGTCTCGGAGCTCGAGCGAGGCAAACCCACGGTGCGGGTTGCCGAAGTCAACAAGGTGCTTGCGGTATTCGGCAAGCAATTGGGGATCGTTGATCGACCAAGGAACCTTATCGATGAATAGGAGAGCGCTGGTTCGATTAGATGGACGCGACGTTGGGATCATCGACGAGACCCCTGAAGGCTTCAGTTTTCAATATCTCGAAAATTGGTTGACATCTTCGGAGGCGGTTGCCGTCTCCTTGACGATGCCACTAAGAAGCGAGCCGTTCAAGACTCGGTATTTGCATCCATTCTTTCAAAACCTTTTACCTGAGGGTTGGTTGTTGGAGCTCTCGACTGCCAAGTTAAAGATTTCTAAGGACGATGCGTTTGGTTTACTGTTGGCTACCTGTGCCGATTGCATCGGGGCGGCCGAGATTTTTCCGGTGAGAGGGACACCTACCGATGAGTAGTTGCCTTGTCTGTTTGGGTACGATCAGCAGTCCTCTGCTGTATCATCCTCGATGTGCGAAGTCCTTCTTTGGATCCACGCGCATCCCGAAGATCGATATCGAGATGGGCAAGTTGCATACGGCAGCATTAGCGATGGTCGGTACCACAACGTTATCTGGGGTGCAGAAGAAGATATCCTTGGGGCTTTCGACGGATCGCAAGACGTTGCAGGTGGCGGTCGATGGAGGTCGTTACATTTTTAAGCCACAGACGGAGGTCTTTCCGCAGTTGCCTCAAATTGAGCACTTGACGATGCGACTGGCGATGCTCTCGGGGATTGAGATCGCCGTAAGTGGTCTGATCGAGGCCGATGGTCAGATGTGTTTCCTAGCTCGACGCTTTGACCGTCGGGAGGATGGGAGCAAGGTGCGGCAGGAAGATTTTTGTCAGTTGGCACAGCAGCGACCTGCGGAAAAGTATTCTGGTTCGGGCGAGTTATGTGCACGACTGATTAAACAGTATGCGTCTGAGCCGCCGCTTGAGCTGCGTAAGCTCTTCGAGCAGATGTTATTCTCGTGGTGGGTTGGAAATGGGGATCTGCACTTAAAGAATTTGTCGTTGTACATTGACGAATCTCAGATTGTGCGGCTTACACCTGCCTATGATTTAGTGGCAACGGTGTTATTGATAGCCGACGAAGAGTTAGCCATGCCGATCATGGGACGACAGAAGAATCTTTTGAGGACGAGTTGGCACAAGTTTGCACGATACTGTGATTTACCGGATCGTGTTTTTGAGAGTGTGGTTGCTCGCCAGATTGCGGCATTACCCAAGGCGTTGGAGTTGATCCAACGCAGTTCATTGAAACAGGAGACGCAAGAAGCATTGGCCCTTCATTTAGGAGCCCGCACAGCGGTCTTACAAGCCTCACCGGGAAGCAAGCTTTAGAAATCAGGCTTTAGACTTTAGGCGTTAGGCTTTAGGGGAAACAGCCAAGACATAGTTGGGTACCCCGCCTTACGCTTTCGCACTTCAAACTTCAAACCTCACACTTCAAACTTCTCCCGGTATTGGCTGGGGGGTGAGGGTGCGACCGCGCGTAGGGCTGTTTGGCTGTTCCCCTGTAGCCTGTAGTCTGACGCCTGAAGCCTCTGCCATCGGCATGAATGCGATTCCCCAACCTATATCGGGAACAGCATTTTTTCCTCGCGGGATGGGTTAATGGAACGAGCCCGGCGTGAGACAATCGCTATCTCTTCGTAGATCGATCCTGGTGGTGGGACATGATTTCGACTCAGAAGTTGCGTATCAAAGGTCTTTCGAGATTGGCGATGAAACCCACGGACCCACATGGAGAAATCTTGGGAAACTGTTCGATGAAACAGGAATCACTCATGCTCAAGGCCTGTTCCCAACATCAATACATTCAGTCCCGCAAGGTCGGTACATTGGATATAATAATTCACCTAGAATCGTGTTATTCTCGCAGGTTCCGACTCCCAACGCTTATGGACAAACAACCATAAGATAATCTCCAAAAAGCCCCGTTCGTTCTCATTATTCGAAAGCTCAGTTGATTCGAGGATTCGCGATGCCCAAAGTCTTTATCAGCGCCACGTCTTTGGATCTGAAGAGCTATCGAGAGGTCATAACACAGTGGGCGCGTTCACGCGGTTACGAACCCGTGGTTCAGGAAGAGTTCTCCGTCCACTCCGACTACAACACCGTTGTGCAGACACTGCGCGACAAGATGGCCCCTTGCGATGCAGTGATCCATCTCGCCGGCTTGTACTACGGTTTCGAACCCAGCAATCGCCCCGACGGCGAACTGCGCCGATCGTACACCCAGTTGGAATACGAACTGGGGAAAGAACTCAAGCGTCAAGTGTTCCGCTTCATCGCCCGTGAAGACTATGCACGCGACAACGATTTCACGCAGACCGACGAACAGGCAACTCTCCAGCGTTCCCATCGCAAACGTTTGATGTTTGGCAATGAAGCTTGGTCGGCGACCTCCCGCACCACGGGCAACGAACTTTACTACGAATTCAGCAACCCTCAGCAGTTGGGAGAACTGCTTGACAAGATCGAGATCAAACCGACCCTCGCTAAACCCCAAAACCTGCCTCTTGTCGGCTCTCTCTTTTCGGGCCGCGAAGAATTCCTTGAACAGCTTCGCCGTGTCTTGGTCAACAAACCGACCCATATCGCTGCCGTCACGGCCAAACAGAGGATCCACGGTTTGGGTGGAGTCGGCAAGACACGTGTCGCGGTCGAGTATGCCAAGCGTTATTCGCAAGAGTACACGGCCTTGTTGTTTATCACCGCAGATAGTCCGTCGAGTTTGGACCGCAATATGGCCAATCTATGCGGCGCGTTGGTTTTGAATCTGCCTGAAAAGGATGCGATCGAGCAGGAGGTACAAGTCGCCGCGGCGATACGTTGGCTGCGCGAGAATACCGGTTGGTTTCTGATCGTCGACAACGTCGATACGCCCGAGGCGGCACTAGCCGTGCAAACGCTTTTGCAGAGCCTGGATTCGGGCCACATCGTCGTGACCTCGCGTCTTTCGAATTGGGGGGATGCTGTTCAGGAACTGGAGTTGGACGTCTTTAGCGAGCAGACAGCGCAAGAGTTCCTGCTCAAGCGAACCGAGGGGAATCGGATATCCAGCCCTACCGATGAAGCCGATGTGGGGACGCTGGCCGGCGCGCTGGGACGCTTGCCGTTAGCCTTGGAACAAGCCGGTGCGTTCATCGTCAAGCATCGTGTCGGTTTTCAAAGCTATTTGGAGCGTTGGAAGCAGCAGGAATCCAAAGTCCTGGAATGGCATGACCCATCGAAGATGAAATACCCGGCCAGCGTCGCGACCACTTGGCAGACCAGTTTCGATCGACTTACCCAGGACGGTCGTGGTCTGCTGAATGTCCTCTGCTGGCTGGCCCCCGATCCGATTCCGCGGACGATGATTGACAAGCTTTCGTCGACCGAAGACGAGCAACCGATCGATGTAGAAACTGGAGTGGCCGATCTGGCCGAATACTCGCTGTTGAGATGGACCAATGATCGATACGAATCGGTCGAAGTCCATCGGTTGGTCGAGGAGATCACCCGTTATCGATTGCCGGAGCCTGATCGCGTCACCTGGTTGCAACGAGCCCTAAGGATGGTAAACGATTTCTTACCCGAGGAGCCTGATTGTTACGACGTTCGATCCTGGCCCACCATCTACACACCGGGCCAGAGCCACATTGCGTCGGTCGTACAATTCGCAGATCAGCGCATAGGCCCATCGCCCGCCAAAGGTTCGATTCCTGACAGTTTCGTCGCACCAGCTGTGCGGCTGATGAGTTGTTTAGCAGGCTACCTTGAAACTCGGGCTGCATACCAAGAGGCCGAACCTCTGATGCGCCGGGCGCTGGCCATCGACGAGCAGTCCTACGGACCCGAACACCCAAATGTCGCCATTCGCCTCAACAACCTAGCTCATTTGCTTCAGGCCACGAACCGTCTGTCGGAGGCCGAGCCTCTGATGCGCCGGGCGCTGGCCATCGACGAGCAGTCCTACGGACCCGAACACCCAAATGTCGCCATTCGCCTCAACAACCTAGCTCATTTGCTTCAGGCCACGAACCGTCTGTCGGAGGCCGAGCCTCTGATGCGCCGGGCGCTGGCCATTGACGAGCATTCCTACGGACCCGATCACCCATATGTTGCTGGAGACCTCAACAACCTAGCTGCGTTGCTTCAGGCCACGAACCGTATGTCGGAGGCCGAGCCTCTGATGGCACGCGTGGTTACCATCCTTGAGACTTCCTATGGCAAGGAACACCCTAATTTAGCCACCGCCCTCAACAACCTAGCTCATTTGCTTCAGGCCACGAACCGTCTGTCGGATGCCGAGCCTTTGATGCGCCGGGCGCTGGCCATCGACGAGCAGTCCTACGGACCCGATCACCCAAATGTCGCTAGATACCTCAACAATCTAGCTCAGTTGCTTAAGGCCACGAACCGTCTGTCGGAGGCCGAGCCTCTGATGGCACGCGTGGTTACCATCTTTGAGAATTCCTATGGCAAGGAACACCCTGATGTAGCGACCGCCCTCAACAACCTAGCTCAGTTGCTTCAGGCTACGAACCGTCTTGATGAGGCCGAGCTACTGATGCGCCGGGCGCTTGCCATCGACGAACAGTCCTACGGACCCGATCACCCAAATGTCGCTATAGACCTCAACAACCTAGCGACGTTGCTTGACGCCACGAACCGTCTGTCGGAGGCCGAGCCTCTGATGGCACGCGTGGTTACCATCTTTGAGAATTCCTATGGCAAGGAACACCCTGATGTAGCGACCGCCCTCAACAACCTAGCTCAGTTGCTTCAGGCTACGAACCGTCTTGATGAGGCCGAGCTACTGATGCGCCGGGCGCTTGCCATCGACGAACAGTCCTACGGACCCGATCACCCAAATGTCGCTATAGACCTCAACAACCTAGCGACGTTGCTTGACGCCACGAACCGTCTGTCGGAGGCCGAGCCTCTGATGGCACGCGTGGTTACCATCTTTGAGAATTCCTATGGCAAGGAACACCCTGATGTAGCGACCGCCCTCAACAATCTAGCTCATTTGCTTCAGGCTACGAACCGTCTTGATGAGGCCGAGCCGCTTTCTTGGAGGATGGTTTCGATCTTCGTTGGATTCGGCAAGGCTACAGGGCACGAGCACCCTCATATGCAAGTAGCATTGCAAAACTACTTCAGCATCCTCACTGATATGGGCATGTCTGAACAAGAAGCGATTTCTAAGATCCAAGCCAAAATGCGTGGAGGCAATCCATGATGCAAACCCTCTTTCTTTCCACCGTGTCGAGCGAATTTTCCATGCTGCGCCGCAGATTGGCGAACTTATGCCAGCGGACTAAAAAGTGTCAGGTGCGACACCAGGATGATTTCTTCCATCGCGGCGTGAAGACGCTCCAAGAATTGGTCGAGGAGGTTCAGGAATCCACCCTGGTAATCCACTTGATCGGTGCCCAGTCCGGTTGGTGCATCCCGGTCGATCAAGCCACCGCGTTTCTCGACGATCAAAAGCATCGCGATTTCCAATTGCGATTCCCCGATGTCGCCCAGCAAGCTCGCGAGGGAAACTTGCCTGCCACCCAATGGGAAGCGTGGTTAGGGTTGTACTTCGGCAAACGCTTGATCAGCTTTCAGTTGAAAACGCCCGACATGGACGACTTGCAAAAGAAGCATGTCGAGCGTTTGAATACGATCGAAGAACATCCTGACAAGGTCGATGATCTTGATGCGATGGGTTTCGAGATGGTCGGTTCGCTCATTACGCTGGGTCTGTTCACAGCGGAGGATGTGCGTCGTCCCATCCATCTACCGTTCGCTTCGATCGGGACTCTTTTCAAAGGACGCGATGGATTCATGGAGCAGTTGCGGACGAGTCTGCGAAGCTCTACCGACCATCGCGCAACGGCGATCACGGGCAAGGCTGTGCATGGGCTCGGGGGAGTGGGCAAGACTCGGTTGGCCGTCGAGTACGCTTGGCAACACGCCGACGAGTTCTCAGCAGTGCTTTGCGTGACGGCCGATTCGCCTGAGAATTTGGATCGGAACTTGGCGGAACTGACCGGTCCGATGGTTTTGGACTTGGCCGAACACTCGGCGACGGAGCAAGAGGTTCGCGTTGCCGCAGCACTTCGCTGGTTGCAGTCGCATCCTGGTTGGTTTTTGATCCTCGATAACGTCGACACCGAAGAGGCCGTGGATGCCGTGGAGAAGTTGCTGGCGAGGTTGCGTGGTGGTCAAGTGCTGATCACGTCACGACTAGCACGCTTTAGCGACGTGGTCGAATCACTAGAATTGGATGTCTTGTCTCCCGAGGATGGAGCGGTGTTTTTGTTAGAGAAGACACAACCCAAGAACCGTCGCGGTCGCAAGCTGTCGGAGACCGACCAGACCGACGCGTTAGAATTGGCCAAGGAGTTGGATGGATTGGCATTAGCGATGGAGCAAGCTGGGGCGTACATCGTGCAGTTGCGATGTTCGTTTGCCGAGTATTTGACGTTGTGGCGTTCGCACAAGGCGGAGGTGCAGAAGTGGCTAAACAGGACAATTCAGTACGCCGGACCGACCAATGCACCGTTGCGTAGTGTGGCGGTAACTTGGCAGACGACGATCGAGCAGTTGGGTGAACTGGAACGCAGGCTATTGGATCTGCTTGCATGGTTCGCCCCCGAACCGGTTCCATTATCGATCTTCGCGAGACTAGCCGAGTTATCGCAATGGGATACCGATGGGTTCAAACATGCGATATCGAACCTTGCAGATTTCAGCATGTTGACCTGGGATGCGGAGCTCGATACGGTCAAGGTCCATCGCGTGGTCCAAGAGATCCTGCGCACGCGTCAGGCCGATCCGAAGGCGAATTTAAACCTTGCTCTAAGGTTGTTGCAGAGCTCCATTCCAGAGGGAGATCCTGCCGATGTCCGCACTTGGCCCGCTTGGGAATCGCTTCGACTGCACGTTGACTCTGCTACGCAGCATGGAAAGCGGCTCGACATCCCGGTACCAACGAGCTTCCTGATGGGCCAGTTGGGAACGTTGCTTAGTGCCAGGGCACTTCATCGAGAAGCCGAACTGTTAAAACGCGATGCACTGGCTATCGACGAGTTGCATTTTGGTTCCGATTCACCCGAAGTCGCGGCGCGGTTGAACAATTTAGCCCAAACGCTTCAGGCCACGAACCGTCTGTCGGAGGCCGAGCCTCTGATGCGCCGGGCGCTGGCCATCGACGAGCAGTCCTACGGACCCGATCACCCAAATGTCGCTAGACACCTCAACAACCTAGCTCAGTTGCTTCAGGCCACGAACCGTCTGTCGGAGGCCGAGCCTCTGATGCGCCAGGCGCTTGCCATCGACGAGCAGTCCTACGGACCCGATCACCCAAAGGTCGCAATTCGCCTCAACAACCTAGCTGCGTTGCTTCAGGCCACGAACCGTCTGTCGGAGGCCGAGCCTCTGATGCGCCAGGCGCTTGCCATCGACGAGCAGTCCTACGGACCCGATCACCCAAATGTCGCTAGAGACCTCAACAACCTAGCTCAGTTGCTTGACGCTACGAACCGTCTGTCGGATGCCGAGCCTCTGATGCGCCGGGCGCTGGCCATCGACGAGCAGTCCTACGGACCCGAACACCCAAATGTCGCTAGAGACCTTAACAACCTAGCTCTGTTGCTTCAGGACACGAACCGTCTGTCGGAGGCCGAGCCTCTGATACGCCGGGCGCTGGCCATCGACGAGCAGTCCTACGGACCCGAACACCCAAATGTCGCTAGAGACCTCAACAACCTAGCTCAGTTGCTTAAGGCCACGAACCGTCTGTCGGAGGCCGAGCCTCTGATGCGCCGGGCGCTTGCTATCGACGAGCAGTCCTACGGAGCCGAACACCCGAAGGTCGCCATTCGCCTCAACAACCTAGCTGCGTTGCTTAAGGCCACGAACCGTCTGTCGGAGGCCGAGCCTCTGATGGCACGCGTGGTTACCATCTTTGAGAATTCCTATGGCAAGGAACACCCTAATGTAGCGACCGCCCTCAACAACCTAGCTCTGTTGCTTCAGGCCACGAACCGTCTGTCGGAGGCCGAGCCTCTGATGCGCCGGGCGCTGGCCATCGACGAGCAGTCCTACGGAGCCGATCACCCAAGTGTCGCCATTCGCCTCAACAACCTAGCTCAGTTGCTTAAGGCTACGAACCGTCTGTCGGAAGCCGAGACGCTGTCATGGAGGATGGTTTCGATCCTCGTTGGATTCGGCAAGGCTACAGGGCACGAGCACCCTCATATGCAAGCAGCATTGCAAAACTACTTCGGCATCCTCACCCAGATGGGCATGTCTGAACAAGAAGCGATTTCTAAGATCCAAGCCAAAATGCGTGGAGACAGTCCATGATGCAAACCCTCTTTCTTTCCACCGTGTCGAGCGAATTTTCCAACCTGCGCCGCAGATTGGCGAACTTATGCCAGCGGACCAAAAAGTGTCAGGTGCGACACCAGGATGATTTCTTCCATCGGGGCGTTATCCACTGACCTTGGCTCGCGATCGCTTGGTGGCACCTCAGGTGAAGAAAAATTCGCATGCATTCCAGACCGATAAATGGATAAGGCAGGGCTACCACCGGCCCTTTGGTTTTCTGCAGCCACTGAGATCCGCTTCTTCAAATCAGGCAAAACAAACCACTGCACCTATCTTACGGGGAACCCTAAAAAGGCTTTTACCAAATCTCGACATCAAGTCATGGGATCGATAACCGCGTGCCAACCACTTATGCCTCAATCCTAACACGGCCCAACCGACCGGACCGCGAAACCCACCAGGGCGCTTGGGTACGCGCTCAACCGCTGATAAAGCCACCGAACCACTGATGAACACTGACTAGACGCTGATGGAAAACTTGTTGAACGATTGTCCTCAATCGCTTGGCTGTTTGGCTTTTCCCTGGGGCAATGCGTCACCGGATGGCTCGCGCCGTTCCGCTTCGAATGCAACGCTGGGGCAATGCATCGGAAAATTCGCCAAAATAAATATCACCAAATATTCCTATCGCGCATGGTGCAAGGTCGTACCGTAGTGGATCTTGCGAAAGATCCTAGCGCTTGAAACCACCGTGAATATTTCGATAAGCCAAACAAAGGAGTTCTGGTTCAGTAAAGGGAACGCTTTCGGACGCGATTCGTTGGACAGATCGCGCTGGTTGTGTTTCGAGGTTTGCTCGAGCGCCGGGATCTTTAGCAAGATCCACTACCGAAAGATCCACTACCGAAAGATCCACTACCGAAAGATCCACTACCGAAAGATCCACTACCGAAAGATCCACTACCGAAAGATCCACTACCGAAAGATCCACTACCGAAAGATCCACTACCGAATGTTCGGCGCCCAGGGATTCGTTTAATGAACCTTACTTATCTGGCTCTAGCCGATAGCGACGGGTCTTTTGGCGAAGCGTCGAACGGTGCAAACCTAAGATGCTCGCTGCTGCTGCGCGATTGCCTGAATGATGATCCAAAACCGTCTTGAGAAAACTCGGTTCCACTGCACTCAAAAAATCCTCATAGAGCGTTCCAGGTAAATCCTCATTCATTCCCAATGCATCAGAGGAGCCCTCACGGGGTGTCTCTTGCAACTTTTCAAAAGTCCAATTCCTCACGGCTAACTCTAAAAGGCCCTGAGACTCACTTGCATGACCTTCGGAGCCCGAAAACCTCGACTCCGGGGGCAAGTCTTCAAACTGGATGATCCCACCAGTGGCCTTCAGCGCCGATCGCTCGATCGTCAGTTTCAATTCCCGCACATTTCCAGGCCAACTCCGACGCTGAAGCTCTTCCAATGCCGACTTGGTGATCTGGATCCCCTGCGGCAACGTTTTGCTTTGCAAGAACTTTCGCACCATCGGTGCGATGTCCTCGGGACGCTCGCGCAAAGGTGGTAACGAGATCTTGAAAACCTCCAAATGCGAAGCCAATCGTCGGTCGAGCTCACCTTCGCTCACAAGCTTGGAAATGCTGTGACTCGATGTGAACAAAATCCGACAGCGAAGCTGCTTGACCTCGGTATCCCCTACCCGGCAAAAGGAATGGTTCTCGATGGCTCGGATCAGTCTTAATTGATTCGCAAGCGACATCGCACCAACCTCATCGATCAGCAAAGTCCCTTCGCCTGCCAACTCCAAGAGCCCGGTCCGAAGTGGCTGAAGCGCATCGCTACTTGGCCTGCCGGCTCCAAAGAGCTCAATCTCAAACTCCAAATCCTTGCCGGGGATCGCTGTTGTGCTGAGCATCGGTAAATTCTGACGCGCACTAAAGCGATGCACCATGACGGCGACCAAGTTCTTGCCAGTGCCTTCCTCTCCCTCGATCAGCAATGTCGAGTCCATCGACGCTGCCCGAGCGATCTGCTTGTACACGCTCTGCATGGACGTCGACTTGCCCAGGATCAACTCGGGCTCTTCGGACTGATCCTGGATTGATTCGACCGCTGTTGCTCGCATTTGCCGCTGCACAAGCGCTCGGCGGACGGCCTGCATGAGCGTCTCAAGATCAAAAGGCTTTGTCAAATACTCAAACGCTTCTCCTTGCACTGCCTGTACCGCTGTTTGCAGATCACCAAAAGCCGTCATGAGAATCACAGGAAGACCCGGATGCTCAGTCTTGAGTTTCTCAAGAACCTCTAAACCACTAAACCCTGGTAGTCGCACGTCCAACAGGATCAGATCGGGTTGCTGCTTTTTTAAAGCCTTGAAAGCAGGCTCGGCAGAGGAGAAGACCTGGACTTGATGTCGCTCCTCTTCGAGATTGGTTCTCAAGGCATAACAGATCGCCGGTTCGTCGTCGATGATCCAAATTTGGCTCATGGTTTACCCTGCTGACTAGAGTCGCGAATCGTCAATTCGAATTCCGTCCATTCTCCCCGGCGATGCCACTGAAGAGATCCCCCTAATTGCTTGGCTAGCAACGCGGTCGTTGGCAAGCCTAATCCTATCCCCTCAGGCTTGCTGGTCACAAATGGTTCAAACATCGTTAGGCGGATCGACGGATCAGGCCCCGATCCATTATCCCTAACGAACCAGCGATGCAAAAGGTTCACGCTATCCCACTGGTAACGGCACTGTACTATTCCCTGTGAATCGGTTTTCCTAGAGCTTGCTGCCTCAATGGCATTGATCACCAGATTCAACAAGGAACTGATCACCGAATTACCCGCAGAAATGGTCCGAGCGCCATCGGTTTGGCAACATTCCACTTGCAAGACGATTTGATGATGCTCGGCCATCGCACGCGTGTAAGTATCGATTTGCTTATGAATCTCTTGGACACTTAGCGATTGCTCGTTTGCCGATTGGCCGTGCCTCGATACCGTCAGGAGTCGTCGGATCGACTCTTCGGCCAATTGGATTTGGCTCAGAGCATACTGGATCTCATGGGTTGGCCCATCGGCATTGCGTTTCAGTGCGGTCTGTAGCAACAGAACAGCACCTGCGAGACTATTTCGCAGTTGGTGGGCCATGCCGTTTGCCATCATGTTGATCAAGCGAGATCGTTCCGAGTTGGCGATCTCCTCTTTGGCTTTATCGAGCTGCTGAGCCATCGAGTTGATCGAACGAGCCAGCGAACCGATCGAATCGACACGGCGAGTATCGACCGTAGCCACGCTTTGGTACTCTCCTGCGGCGATTCGATTGACCTGCGTTTCCAAGGTTTCGAGTCGCTTGACCATGCGATTGGCGATCCCCAGTGCAATCGCGCAAAAAGCTAAAGTTGAAAGAACCCCTGTTGCCATCGGTAACCAAAAGGCTTGTGTAGTCCTCTCAAACCGCTCCTGGGGATCCGAAAGAGCCAGCAAATAATTAGCATTTGCCCCCTCGGTTAGCATTGGATTTCGATCCAACCGAATCGCTAGCGAATCAAAGTTGCCCGCAAGCTCTTCGGTTGTAAAGAGCTCATCGGTAACGGCCACCTGGGAAACTACGCGAATCTTGCATCGCGAAAATTCGCCAATTTGATCGAGCACAGGTTCGGTCAGTGGGAATTTACTCACCGCGCAGAGTTGGAGCAGATTCCTGAGTCGCGTTTCGGTAGCCGTCCGAGACGTGCGCGAGGCGATCGTCCACGATACGGCAGTCACGGCCGTGCAGATCAGCAGAAGCATTGCAACGATGGGGATCAAGAACTGACTCCTCAACGATGAATTCATGCCTTCGTTCCAACCATCATAACTTGCCTAACAGGATCGTATCTTCACGGCATTTGATTCTAGCTTTGGTTTCCCAAAAGAGCCCAAGCCGGGTCGTCGATATCCCAGAAAGGTGGAATTGCATCCTGATTTTTCGCGACCCCTTGGAAGTCCTTCAAGCATGCCTCAAACCGGGGTTTCCCCTGTGAATTGGATCCGAATCGTTCTGCTTTGGCCCCTTTTGATCGGGGTCCTCGCTCCCGTCGCGCGCCCCCAGCAATCGCCAGATAAAACATCTGTAGCGATTGTACCGCCGGTCCTGAGGCTTGCACCCCTTAGCAAAACCGCTGATAGCCCTGTGGTGACCGCCCTGGCCATCGACCCGAGTGGCAATTATGCGGCAGCCGCCGGGGACGACCATATGATTCGTATCTTTAGCCTAAACGATATCGCTTCTCCATTCCCGCAATCCGCCTTGCTCGATGGACATCGCGACTGGGTTCAAGGTATCGAGTTTTCACCCGACGGTAAGCTCCTTGCGACCTGTGCCAAGGACGGCAAACTTCAAGTTTGGAAAAGGGAAACGGTTCAAAGCGATTCTCAGACGAACCTTGGTTCATGGAAACAACTCTGGAGCATCGATGTTCCCCATGCACTTTTTTGTCTCGCGTTTATCGATAACCAGGCGCTGCTGGTCGCTGGGTTTGACCCATCGATCTATCGACTGGATCTGGAGACTTTGCAATGGACGGTCGATCATCGTAGCCAGTCAGCCGATGTTCGCACCTTGGCCGTCTCGAATGATAAGAGCTACCTAGCCTACGGTGGTCGCGATGGGGTTGTCCGTATTAAGCCATTGACCTCAACCGGTAAAGGCTCGCAGGAAGGTGGCTTTGCGATCGCCGCTCACAATCACCGAGTTCGAGGCCTGAGCTTCTCCCAGAATGGATCGATGCTTTACAGTGTCGGCGAAGATCGCCGCTTGGTCGGTATCGAACTGAAAACCCAGTCGGTTCAGTACCAAAACGATCTGGGGGCCGGTAGGCTGATGGCTATCGAACGGCTCGCCGAAGATCGCTATGCGGTCAGTGGTTCAGACAACACAATTCGTGTGGTTAAGCCCGGAACCATCGAACCACTGGAGACGAAGGCTCTTGGTGTCAAACTCATCGGACACGATGGAACGATCGCTGTGCTGAGAGCCAGTGGCGATCACCTCTTCTCCGGGTCCTTTGACACCACGATACGATCTTGGGACATCGCATCGGCCCTATCGAGCGCGGATGCTCAAGGCCGATTTGTCCATCCAGTATCCGCGCAGTACGAAGACTCCAGCGCCAGGGAGCGTATCCGATGATCCGCTGGCTGCGACGTAGCCGACTTGAAAAACTCGAACCACGCGTTGTCTTCAACGCCGACCCGGTTGCGTCCAAGCCTCTTTGGGTCGGTGGAGTTTATGTCGAACAAGACTCCGGCACAGATGCCCATGGCGACTCGTTTTACGTCACGTTTGAAGGTGGGGTAGCCAACACCAAGCTCACGAAGCTGGTGATCAATACCGATCAAAACACCCCAGGTTATAGCGTTGCCGACAACCTCTTTGACACCATCGACGCAGACCGAGGTGCCGATCATGCCTTCGGTTTCAAGATTGAGTCGCTCGAGGCGAAAGACCCGAATGCTCGCGTGTGGGCTGATGTCCTCGACGGTTCGATGCAACTGGTCCTCAATTTCGAGAACTTCTACGCCGGTGATCGATTGGTTTTTTCAATCGATGTCGACGAAGTTCAGCACTTATACTCGACGGTGGATATCCAGGAGTTCAATGAAGGGCTTGATCCGATCACTTCGGGTGCGGAATTCGAGGGTTCGACGTTCCGCGCCGAGTTTAGCGCGCCGCACTATGAAAACGCAAATGCTTCGGGTCGCTTTACCAACCGCTACGACCCCCAACTCGATCAGGCCAAACAAGCCGGATCGGAACTAAGCCTCCCTGTCGACAACGCCGATGGCAAGCGGGATCGCTCCAGCGGCGCGACTGCAACCACACCTCAGATTCTGATCCCCGCGTCGATCGGTGGCAAAGTCTATCTGGACAATAATGACAACGGGCAGCAAGATCCAAACGAATCGGGTATCGCTGGTGTAACGATCGAACTGGTATCGAGCCAAACGATCACCGGAGAAAATATTCGCAGGACAGTCACAACGCAGTCCGACGGAACCTATCGTTTCGATGCCATTCCGCCAGGACTCTATGAGCTATTCGAAGTCCAACCCGTCGGACTCTTCGATGGTCAAGACTCGATTGGACGCGTCGGTACTCAGGTTCGTGGTTCGTTGATCGCCAACGATCGGATCGGCAATATCCTGCTCAACGGCGGCGATGTCGGCATCGAATACAACTTCGGTGAACTCCAACCGTCTTCGATCTCGGGAAATGTGCATATCGGAATACCGGGATTCCCATGCTTTAGCACCGACCCGCAAGGTTCAAAAGCACTTGCCGATGTGACGATCACCTTGGTCGACACCCAAGGTAAAGTGGTCGCCTCGACCAAAACAGATGCGACCGGAGCTTATCGTTTCGACGGGCTTCCCAAAGGTGTTTATGCAGTGATCGAGTCACAACCTTTGGGCTTGATCGATGGTGCCTCGAAAGCTGGTACCGTCGGTGGAGTCACCAATGGCCAGGCGATCAGCGGTACGCGGATCGAGTCGATTCGATTGCTCGGTGGTCAAACAGCCATCGAATACGACTTCTGTGAGCGTTTGCCTAGTTCGATCGCTGGCAAAGTGTATGAAGATCTCGATGAGAATGGATCTTATAGCCCCAATGAAGATCCGATTGCCAACGTTCAGATTGAGTTGATCGATCGCGATGGAAAAGTGATCGCATCGACCAAGACCAACAGCGACGGAAGTTATCGCTTTGAAGGTCTTGCTCCGGGAACTTATACGATCCGACAAAGACAACCGTCAGGATATTTCCAAGGTGGACAGCGCTCTGGTAGTGCCGGCGGGAATGACTTGTCGACCGACACGATTTCGGCGATCGTGCTACCGGATGGATTGGATGCGGTTGGTTACGATTTCATGGAGATCCCTCCAGGGGTTATCAGTGGCTATGTGTTTCAAGATGGCCAAGAACTCTTGACCATCGATGGGCAACCACCGAGCGATCTGACTGGGATTCGTGAAGGGATCCGAACCCCAGATGATCTACCGATCTCCGGATCGAAACTGAGTCTGCGTAAACTCGATGGTTCGTTGCTCACCGCCCAGGATGTTCTGCCGGAGCGTTACACCGATGGAGTGATCGAGGTCATTACTGATGCAACGGGCTTCTATCGCTTTGATGGACTCCGACCGGGCAAATACCACATCTACCAACTCACCTCCGCAAGTAAATTGTGGGACGGCTGGGATACCCCTGGAACCACCGGTGGACAAGCCATCAACGCAGGTCAAAGCATCCCTGCGGATATTCAAGAAACGATCGATATGCTGGCCAATGAGCAAGGTGCAGATCCAGGCCGAGATGCTCTGCTGTTTGTCCAGGTCGTCGCGCGGGGTGCTTCGCTAGAGAATAACTTTAGCGAAATACTCGTTGGTGTTTTGCCCCCGCCACCTCCACCACCGCCACCCCCACCACCGCCCCCGCGTCCTTTGCAACCTGTACCACCGATCGAACCTGGTCCTATGATTCCAGGACCAATGCGCGGCGAGGTCTATCGTTTCCCATCGAATCCTCCTTGGATGGTTCTAGCTCCGGTCGAAGAGCTCCGACTACCACAAAGCATCGCTGGTTTCAACGTTGACTATACGTGGCATCTTAGCGTGATCAATGCTGGAGAGCCTCGCGGCTATCAAGATCGAAAGACGGTCGATCGCGAACGGATAGCCAAAGCGGCACGTATGCTCAACGCGTCGACTTGGACTGTCGATGCGATGGACTCGGGCCGCTGGCAAATCGTTGCAGCGATGAAGAAACCGACGCGCGTTGCCTCCAAACGAGCCTTTAGCGTTCAAGGTGCAACGCAACTGGCTGGCGATTTCAATGGAGATGGCCAAGACGAATTAGCTCTCTTTAAAGATGGCGAATGGCTTATCGATATCAACGGCAACGGCCAATGGGATCGAACGGATCTTTGGGCACAGCTCGGAGGTGTCGGCGATTTGCCCGTCGTCGGAGATTGGGATGGGGATGGCAAGGATGACATCGGAGTCTGGGGCATTGCTCGGGATGGTGATGGTGCAGCCATCGAGCGAGAACCAGGTTTGCCCGACCCAGAGAACCGGCTCGATACGCGACCTAAGAATCTACCGCCCAGCCAAGACGAAGAGAGCCTCGTTCGACTCATGCAACGAGGGAGCCAAGGGGATCCTCGTTCGGATGTGATCGATCACGTCTTTCGTTTCGGAACAAGGGGAGATCAGCCGATCGCAGGCGACTTCAACGGTGATGGCGTGTCGACCCTCGGGATCTTCAAAGACGGCCGTTGGGTGTTGGACGTAAACGGTGATGGACAACTCGATCCGAATCGCGATGGTTACTCGCAGTTCGGTAAAACAGGGGACATCGCTATCGTCGGTGACTTTAACGGCGACGGGATCGATGAGATCGCCGTTGTACGTGGAGACCGGGTGCTCGTCGACAGCAACGGCAATGGTCGACTCGATGCTACCGATCGTGTTTTCGAAATCCAGGGCGAAGGCGAGAATGTCGTCGTCGGTGACTTCGATGGCGATGGGATCGACGAAGCTGCTTACTATTCCACGCAATCTGGATCGGAATCAGCCCAGGATGGCGACCAAGAGGGCGGCACAGACGAAGGCTTCCGGCAAGCCCGTTCGAAGTAGAACTACTTGCGTGGTGGAAGTCTATTGTCTAGCGAACTTCGTTCGGAACAGGAGGCCCTTTTTTGGTATAGGAAGCCGAGAAGGGATTCCCTGAAGAGACTTCACCTGTTTTGGCTTTTTCAAGTGCGCTGATGACTTGGGACTCCGTGAGCATATCTTCAAGGATGATTGGTGATTTTGCATCTCCAGGTTTATAGATCGCAAGCACCGGGATGGCGATCTTATTGAGTTCCCTTAGTTTTGCTTTTAGTTCAGGCGGGTGCTCTGTCATGTCGGCGATCATGGGAACGATGTTGTTATTCTCAACAAACTCCCGAACTTTTCGCGTGTTGATGGCCACCGCCAAATTCACCTTGCAGTTTTGGCACCACTCGGCGGTGAAATCAACCATGACCGGCTTACCCTCAGCGACGGCCGCTTGAAGGGCTTGTTCGTTAAACGGAACCCATTTGAGTTCGTACTTCGAGGGTTGCATGAAATAGAAAGAGCCGATCGTTCCGGCGATAGCGACCAAACTACCGATGCTCCAAGCTTTCATTCTGCGCTGGGCACTTTCCCACGAAGGAACACGACCGATGATCCAGCAAGCAAACCAGATGAAGATCAAGGCCGAGAGCATAGCGATCCGTTTTTTGTCCGGAAAACTAGCCACAAATGCAACGACACCCAAAAGCATCGGGAATGCGAGGAATTCCTTGAAGGTCTCCATCCATGGTCCAGGTTTTGGAATCCATTTCATCGCAGCAGGAAACATCGTAACGACCAAATAAGGCGAAGCCATGCCGATCCCGATACCCAAGAAAATCAGTAGCACGACCCAGGCCGGTTGAGTGAGTGACACGGCAAGAGCGCTGCCCAAGAAAGGGCCGCTACATGGTGTCGCAAGCATCGTCGTGATGACCCCCTTGAAGAAAGCACCGCCAAACCCCTTCTTGCTCGAAAGCTCCGTGCTCTTGGCTCCTGTGGCAAAGCCTGGGATAGGAAACTCCCAGACACCAAGAAAACTCAAAGCCAAAGTAAACAGGAATCCAGTAAATAGGATCAACGAAATGGTATTGGTCGATAGGGCTCCCCATGTCAACGCTTGTCCTGTGAGCCAGCGGATCATGAGCGTAATAACACCGAGGCCGACCAGAACGGATATCATACCCAGTGCATAAACGAGGGTAAGCTTCGAGGCTTGTTGACGGTTTCCGTGGGCTTCATTGACGAACCCAAGAATCTTCAGGCCGATGACCGGAAGGACGCAGGGCATGAAATTCAAGATCAAACCGCCGGCTAAAGCAAGCGATAATGTAACGAAGATGTCTTTCAGGGTGAGTGTCAGCGCGTACTTGTCCCCCTCGAACCAATTTTGTCGTTGCGGATGGTTCGCTACATCGTCATATTTGCTAGACGCGATCCGCAGCGGAAGTTTATCTCCAGGTACGTTCGACTTGGAGACTTGATACGTTCCCTTGAAGGACAACCCTCGAGGTCGATCGCACGCCCCGCTTGTGCAGGCCTGATAACCCAAAAGCCCTTCAAAGGGCGTTTCCCCTTCGATGGCCGTCTCGGGAATTTCAATCGGCACTCGGATCGTCACTTTGCCGTTGTAAAAATCGACGATGCCACCGACCCCTAAGTCTTTGCGGGTGGGACGTTTGTCGACGATCGGCTCGTAAGCTCGAACGCCTGCTTTTTGGGTGAGCACCAAATGGGTTCGGTTCTCGATGCTTTTGTCCTTTGGATCCAACTTGTAGATGTGAAAGTCTTTGTCGGGGTTGGCTTCGAGAATCAATTCCATCTTTTCACCCGGCTTGACCGATGATTTCGATAGATGGATCTTCCACTCGACCATGCTGTCGGGTTCTCGGAAGGTTCCCAAGGCAAGCGATTCCTCTTTCTCTTCGATCCAGCCTGCGAAGCTCGCTGGTACCTTCTCATCGCGGATCGGAATGCAGTTCTCCTCGCAGACTTGGCCTTCGACCCTCAGTTCGATCGGCTCGGGCTTGTCTCCTGGAGATTGGGCAAATTGGATCGGAGCGATCCAAGTCACCTTGTCGCTGAATTGCTCGACATCCAGACCAGGCCAAACCGGCGAGTTGCGGTCGATATCAGGGGCTCGGTCTGGAACAAATGGCCCCGTCAACTTGGCCTCTTTGCCACTAAGCTTGATGACTGTCGGGCTTGGCCCACCGGGAGCTTGGGTGGTTGAAAAAATGTGGTACTTGCCAGAAAGCTTGGCCGTCAGCGAAACTCGGCCTTTGTGCGTCTTTGGGTTGACCTCATAGCTCGCGGAAAATTCATAAGGGTTATCAAAAAGACCCAAAGAGAGATCTTGGCCAAATAAGGGATCTTGGCCCGGCTGACCGAGAACTGGTATTTGGCAAGACGATAGCGCGGCCAACAGAAACAGGGCAGTAAAAACGCGTCGGCTGATGGCGACCGCCGAAGTCCACACCGCCCTGAAATAGTCTTGTTTCATCGATCACTCCTCGAAAAAGTAATGGGATTCATTGTAGGTTCCCACCAAGATGCGGGTCAACGGAAACCTTATCGGGCTCGAAAGGAGTCATGAAACGCACGTTTCGAATTAGTTATTTTACTACAAGCCTCGCAAGTACGCTACGAACAAATCAACTGGAAGGGGCAGGTGCATAGGAGTTGGGGATTTGGGGGAAATGAGAAATCTGGAGTTGATTTAGAGCCGACGAAATTACTATAACCGTCCGCATCGATCATGGGGGAAGGAATCTCGATAATGAATCAACGCATCAATCGGAGCATTCGTGTAGCCGAACCGGTTTTGGATGGGAACGAAGCGCTCTATGTGATGGATTGTCTTCAATCGACGTGGATCTCATCGCGAGGGAGCTACATCGATCGATTTGAGAAGTTGCTGGCTGAGCATTGCCAAGTCCCCTTTGCGGTCGTAACGAATAACGGAACTACCTCGTTGCATTTGGCATTAACCGCCGCCGGGGTGGGAGCAGGAGACGAGGTGATCATGCCGACACTCTCGTACATTGCGACAGCCAATGCGGCTCATTATTGCCAGGCCAAGCCTGTGTTTGTTGATTGCGAGCCAAACTACTTATCGATGGATCCTGGACGGATCGAAGATGCAATCACTCCCAGCACCAAAGCGATCTTGACAGTCCCATTGTATGGCCATCCGGTGGATATCGATCCGATTCGTGAGATTGCCGATCGGCATGGTCTGCTGTTGATCGAGGATTCAGCCGAAGCGATCGGGGCACTCTACAAAGGGCGTCCGGTCGGTTCGCTTGCCGATGCATCTTCTTTTAGTTTCTTTGGAAACAAGACGATCACGACCGGAGAAGGTGGAGCGATCACGACGGCCGACGAGCAGCTTGCCTCTAGGATGCGCTTTCTGCGAGGCCAAGCGGTTGATCCGAACAAGAATTACTGGCATCCCGAAGTCGGTTTCAATTACCGGATGACCAACATCGCCGCGGCGATCGGGACAGCTCAAGCAGAACGCCTCGATGTGCACGTCCAACGGCGGCAGCAAGTGGCCCAGTGGTACTTCGATGAACTCACCGATTATCAGGATCTGTTCCGTCTCCCGTGGGCTGCACCTTGGGCCAAGCATTCCTATTGGATGTTTACGATCCTGATGCGCCCTGAATTAGCCGTTTCTAGGGACGAGTGGACGAGTGTGCTAGCCGACGTTGGTATCGAGAGCAGGCCTGTGTTTTATCCGATCCACACCATGCCGATGTACTTCGAGCGCAGCGGCAGTTATCCGGTGGCCGAAGAATGTTCGAGATTGGGTATCAATTTACCAACGCATGGCAAGCTCACGCGGGAGGACGTCCGCTATGTTTGCGAGCATGTGATCTCAACTTGGAAGTCGCTGTATCGAAGTTCATCCAAGCCTCTACAGCGGGCGGCTTGAGGATTCAGAAAGTTGCTTGATGTGTGACAAGACTCTTTGGTGGATCGAATGGATAAGTCGATCGGTCCACAGAGTCCAATAGCTCTGGGGAAAGATATCGTACTGGTACCAAGTTCGGCCTTCTAAACGAGTGCGACCATTCTCTAGGGGAATCAATCGAAACTCCCCCCGTTTGCATCTTAAGTACCCATCCAAATGGGGAGGATGAACGTGCCGATACGGACTTAGTTCGTGCATCGGTGGTGGTTGGGATTGCACGTCGAATGCAAGTCGCGTTGGTTGTTCCCAAGCGGTGATTGGTTCAACGAATGCCCCGGTTGAGAACTCGCAGTGTCGCACAGCTCCGACACCCGAGCCGACAATCGTGGCTCGTTTTGGATAAGCGATCCCGATTTGAAAATACCAATTTGGGGGATCGGTCAGCTCCGAAAAGCCAACGACATTCGGCCAAACACGCTCCGGAGGAGCATCGATTTCGATCGTCGTAAGGACTTCGTATTCGGGCAGATCTCTTACTGCATGTTCTGCCCCGGCGATGATGGGCAAGAGGCTCATGGGGATCAGCAGCGTGATGGATCGCTGGGGTTGCACCGATGCGATCATCACCCCGATGAGTGCTCCGAGGATCGCCATCGCACCGGCGATCGGCAGGAGCATCGCAAGGCAGATGATTCCTTCGAAGGCAAACAGCAGCAGAATCAAGCCACTTAAAAAAATGGAAAGCTCTGCGACCATGATGCTCGAGAGCACTCCACGGCTATAGGGTCGGTTGTAGATGTATGCGCTGGTGGCACCCATGACGATCGGTGTACCCATAAAGAGTGCTGCACCGTAGTCTTGGATCAGGTACACACAAAGCGACACCATGGTGATGCAGATCGTCGCGCTAGCTGCGATTCCAAGAAGCGCCGATGAGAGCCGATGCTCGATCAGAGGTTCACCCAAAGTGGGATCTTGAGCTAGTGTGCCGCTGTGCCGCTTATCGGTCGGTAGCAGGCTAAGATAAATCATCATACAAAGATTGATAATCGGGACAAAAACCCAGAGCCCCAACCATGCATTCTTACCCGCATCGACTGCTCGCCGCACGCTCATCGAAACAGCGATCCACAAGAACGGCAATGACCAGAGGATAAAAGCCCAGGCCAGCCATTCGGGTGCCGGAGGGGTAAAGTACTTTTGTCGGACACTGATAAGTGGGTTGATAAAGTCCCAGGGCAAATATGACTTGAAAGTGGTCATAAAAACGATAACGGCTTCGACGGTGTACTTAAGAGCCATCAGCCCAAAACCACTTGCCGCATAAGTGGTTTGGTTGACCGGCTGACGCAAGCCGAACCACAAGCGAAACAGGTAGCTTGGATCGAAGGGTCTTTGGGGCAACGAGGTTGGGTTGACCGAGTTCATGGTTTTTTCGCCCTGTTTCGGGGTGCTTGTGGGTGATCTTCCAAAGGCCCGGTCATGGGTGCTGTTTCATAGAACTTACCGTCGTTTTGCACGCGAGGATCTCCCGTGCTGGTCAACTCCTGCATCAGTCGTTCCTCAAGCTCCTTGCGGATTGCTTCGTAAGCCGGATCGCTTGCGACATTTATCATTTGGTGAGGATCCTTCGTTAGATCGTAAAGTTCGCAGCGAGGTCGTTTGCCGTAGGCTCGATCGTAAAAGGCTCGCCACTGCGGGTCGTCTCGATGGGTTACTAACCATGCTTTGGTCGGTCCGGCGTCTTCATCCGGATGAGTCACTCGGGTATTGTTTTGGATCTGAAGAAATGTTGGTGGCTCTGAATCGGTCAGTCCATACGGGTCACCCAGTGGCCAGCGATCGGGCCTAAAGTTGAGAATCAGCAGATAATCATCCGTGCGGATCGCTCGCTGTGGATAAGGTGTCCAATCGGCGCGGGCTGATTCAACATGCCTTTCGCGTCCAACAAAGATTGCGTTGCGATTCGGATCCAGTTTTCCGCTTCGATCGCTTCTGAGCATTGGCACAAGGCTCTTGCCGGTCATTGTCTTTGGTATTGGCAATCCAGCCGATTCGAGAATCGTCGGGGCAATATCCGTTAAACTTACAAGATCGTCGATGATTCGATCACCCGGGATCTTCGGGCCGCTGATGGCCAAGGCAACGGAGGTTCCAAAGCTGTAGAGATTGCATTTGCCATGAGGAAAACCCGGTGGGCCATGGTCACCACTGATGATGACAATGGTCGAGTCGGCAAGTCCGGTCGATTCGAGTCGATCAAGCAGAGCACCGACGGCAGCATCGTAAGCGGCGATCTCGCCAAAGTAATCAGCGACATCCTCTCGAACCACTGGAACATCGGGTAGAAACGGAGGGAGTTTGCCTTGGAAGTCGTCTGGGTTCAAGCCCCAGAGTTTGTTACCTGAGCCTTGCACCCATTGGCGATGAACATTCGTTGGACCGAACCAATAACAAAATGGGCTCCCCGCAGGCCGAGCTTCAAGGAACTGATCAAAGTTGGCAACAACCTCGCCGAGAAGAGTTTCTTTAGCTTCTTGGAAGGAGGTGCCTTGTTGCATCATTTTCGTAACGTTCTCGGAGAAGTCATTCCAACGTCGACCCGCTTTCTCGTAGGCAAACTTACCGGCACCATAGGGAGCATCATTGGGTGTTCCGGGTCCCCAAACCTTGAAACTCTCGCCGATGTGATAGCCGGCCTCATGCAGCAACAGAGGAAAGGCAGGGATCGACGAATCCCATTTGGCTCCTTGAAGGATCGACGCTTGACCTGTTCTCCAAAAGTGTTGACCGCTAAGGAGTGCGCTTCGGCAAGGTGTGCAACTCGGAGCAGAGACAAAGGCGTTTCGGAATAAGACCCCGCGCTTGGCGATGCGATCGATGTTCGGGGTGCGAACTAGGGATTGTAAGCCGTTCTCGGGTTCGTGCTTTGCATACGCGCTTGCATAGCGGCCCCAGTCATCGGCGAACAGAAAAAGGATGTTCGGAGACTGTGCCGAAAGGTTTTGATGGATCCCAACCAGCAAGAGAACGGTTAGGAGAAAGATGAAACCAAACCTAGGATGATTGGATCGTAACATAAGCAACACATTATTTAGGATTTAAGCAAGGGGGCTGGCCCCTGGTTTTGAGCCAGTGTACCGAAAGACATGATGGTCTGGTGTCTTTGGAAAACGCCTGTGGGCGTAGATTTCGCAATAAACGCAAATAAAATAGGGATAAAGCGACTCGCTTGACTTGCTTCAATCTGTCGCGGTCGAAACCCTACAAAAGGGTGCTTTAGACGATGAGTCAGAGTCGATGTCGAGATACAATCCACATTACCGCTTGACCTGACTAGATACACGTTTCGACTCGATCTTTATGAGCCAATCCACAGCCATTTCCTCCGAGCACAGTGATTCGCAGACCCCGAGTGATCTTGAGCATTACAGTTACGACGACGACATTGTTCGCTGGTTCGTTTTCGCGACGATATTTTGGGGGCTTATCGCCACGAGTCTCGGCGTGGTTGTAGGGCTTTTATTGGTTCTTCCGGAGTTATCCGGCAAGTTCCAAAGCGATGTAGGCAAGGTGCTTTCGTTTGCCCGACTTCGCCCCCTTCATACCAATGCAGCGATTTTTGCGTTCGCCGGAAATGCGATCTTTGCGGCGGTGTATTACAGCACCCAGCGACTGTGCAAAGCTCGAATGTGGTCCGATACGTTGAGTCGTCTTCATTTTTGGGGTTGGCAAGCGATCATTTTGGCCGCTGCCGTGACCCTGCCGTTGGGATACACGCAGAGCAAAGAGTATGCCGAGCTCGAGTGGCCCATCGATTTGGCCATTGCGGTTGTATGGTTGCTGTTCTTTGGCACCAACTTCATGATGACGCTGATCCATCGCCGTGAACGACACATGTACGTGGCCTTGTGGTTCTACATCGCAACGATTGTTACCGTGACGGTTTTGCATGTGTTTAATAATTTGGTTGTGCCTGTTGGTTTAGGAAAGAGCTATCCGATCTATGCGGGCGTCCAAGATGCGCTGATGCAGTGGTGGTATGGTCACAACGCAGTTGCATTCTTTTTGACCACCCCTTTTCTTGGGTTGATGTATTACTTTTTGCCCAAGGCTGCCGACCGACCAGTGTTTAGTTACAAGCTGAGTATCATTCACTTTTGGTCTCTGGTGTTTATCTATATTTGGGCAGGTCCCCACCACTTGCACTACACGGCTCTTCCAGAATGGGCCAGCACCTTCGGGATGCTCTTTAGCGTCATGCTCTGGATGCCCTCTTGGGGTGGGATGATCAATGGACTACTGACCTTGAGGGGAGCTTGGCATAAAGTCACAGCCGACCCAGTTCTAAAGTTCTTCGTCGTTGGAATTACCTTCTACGGCATGGCGACCTTCGAAGGTCCCATGCTTTCGATCAAGAGTGTGAATGCTTTATCGCACTACACCGATTGGACAATCGCGCACGTCCACTCGGGAGCATTGGGGTGGAACGGGTTTATGACCTTTGGCATGATCTACTGGCTCTTGCCCAGGCTGTATCAGACCAAGCTTTACAGCACCAAGCTAGCCGAGTGGCATTTTTGGATTGGAACCATTGGGATCCTTTTGTATATCATCCCGATTTATATCGCGGGAATCACTCAAGGCTTGATGTGGCGGGAGCTTACCCCCAAAGGTGATCTAGCCAACACCTTCATGGATACCGTTCCTGTACTTATGCCTTTTTGGTCAGCTCGCGTCTTTGCCGGTGTTCTTTATGTGATTGGGATCTTGCTGTTGGCTTACAACGCAATCATGACCTGGATGTCCAGGCCTAGGGTTTATGAGGTTCCGGTTTACTCTGCACCGAGGCTCAGCCGAGATTATATCGAGACCATCCAAGACCATAGCCCATTGAAGGGGACTCCAGTGTTGGAGGTTGCTACCAAGCTCGATCGGCTCAACCGCATGAATTGGCACCGAGCATGGGAGCATCTACCGGTGAAGTTCACCGTGATGACGACTTTAGCCGTGTTGGTTGCCAGCGCATTTGAACTCATTCCGATGTTCCTTATTCGCAGCAACATTCCGACGATCAACACCGTCAAGCCCTATACACCGCTTGAGATCGCTGGGCGTGATATCTATGTGGCCGAGGGTTGTTACAACTGCCACTCCCAGATGATTCGCCCGATGGTGGCCGAGAAACTCATGTATGGTGAGTACAGCAAGCCCGGAGAATCGGTCTACGATCATCCTTTCCAATGGGGTTCGCGTCGTATAGGCCCGGATCTTGCCCGAATCGGTGTTACCCAGCAAAGTGGATTTTGGCACTGGAGGCACTTCGAGAGCCCATCGACCATATCCCCCGGTTCGGTCATGCCGACCTACCGACACTTACTCGAAGAAAAACTCAACTTGAGCGATCTGCACCTGCGGGTTAAAGCCAACAAGTACCTGCACCCTGAGTATCCCTACGAAGTCGACAAATCTGAAGATTTAGCAAGAGAGCAAGCCCAACGGGTTGCCGCCGAGATCATTTCTCTTGGAGGGCCGGTCGAATACAATGGTCGGTTGATTCAAGACACCAGGGCCATCGCATTGATCGCCTACCTGAAGCGAGTGGGAACAGACCTTTTCAAACCTGAAACTCCGGCAAATCCAACCCAAGCGTCTGTTAGCGAGGCGGGAGCCCAGTAACAAGATGTTAAAAGATGTTGTCTCCAAACTAGATTATTCGGTTTTCGACCAAGTCGCCTTGGTGATCTTCGCCATTTGTTTCCTTGCGATTAGTTTTTGGGCCGTAACGCTAAGGCGTTCGGCGGTCGATCGCTTCAGCGCAATCCCGCTAAGCGACGAGGTAATCGATCCAATTCCCCAGCAATCTTCCAACCGACCATGAGTAACAATCAAACTGCAAGCGGCGCAGATGCCTCGAATCACCTGGCGCCCATGAGCCACTCCTACGATGGGATTTGCGAATACGACAATCCGCTTCCAGGTTGGTGGAAATGGTTGTTCATCATTACGGTCGTTGTATCTCCGATTTATCTGCTTTACTTCCATGTCGGTGCACCCAATCGGTCGCTCCACGAGCAATTCACTGCGGCCCTCGATGCGAACCAAAAGAAGAAGTATTCGGACCTTGGTGAATTGACACCCGATGCCAACACTCTCGTTAAGTTCATGAATCAAAAAGAATGGGTCGATGTGGGTCGCTCGATCTACAAGGTCAATTGTGTGTCTTGCCATGGACCTGAGGGAGGTGGTGTCATTGGCCCAAACCTTTGTGACGAGAATTATAAGCACATTAAAAAGATCGAGGATATCGCCAAGGTGATCAACGAAGGTGTCGCGGGTGGTGCAATGCCCGCTTGGGCGACAAGGATTCCGAACAAGAACGATATCGTCATGGTCAGCGCCTATGTTGCGAGCCTGCGAGGAAGTAACCCGGCCACGGGCAAGAGTCCAGACGGTAGCCCGATACCACCTTGGACCGCAGGAACTCCGTCGGAAGAACCTCCCAAGTAAGTTGCTTTCAACGTGACAACACGATCGAACCACTGCTCCGGATTTCAACGTTTACTAAACGCAAATCGACGGCAGCTACTCCAGGCCGGCGCGATGTCGATGCTTGGACTGCAAGTGGATCCTAGGATAAATACCGTCTTGGGCAGCTCGATCGGATCGTTGCCGATAAAGGCCAAGCGATGCATTTTTTTGTTCATGTGGGGAGGGCCGAGCCAGCTCGATACCTTTGACATGAAACCCGATGCACCTGCGGAGATACGCGGTGAGTTCAAGCCGATTCAGACGGCTGTTCCTGGGATGCAAATCTGCGAGCATTTTACGAAGCTATCGAAGTTGACGGATCGAATAACGATCCTGCGAACTTTAACGCATGACGACCCGGCCCACCTTTCTAGCGGTCATGCGACATTGACTGGAAATCCCGCACCGGTGCTCAAGAGCGATGATACACCGCCGAGCCAAAAGGATTCGCCTCATTTGGGGAGTTTGCTTACTAAGCTTCGGCCCGGTGCAGAAGGCCTGCCATCGTTTGTTGCGATGCCTTGGAAAGCGTTCCATCCAGCGGCTCCTGGAGGAGAAGCCCCTGGGCAGCACGGTGGTTGGTTGGGTCCATCCTATAGCGGTGCGCTGCTAGGAGGGGATCTTAACCACCCGGATTGGAAGCCTCAAGCATTTTCGCTTCCGTCGGACATGACTCTCGATCGGTTGGAGTCCCGTTCGCATCTTTTGAAGACGTTAGAATCCCAGCAGTCGGCTTTCGATCGCGCGGCCCAATCCGGGGTCTTGAGCAATCAGCAGATCCAAGCGTTTGAGATGCTATCGAGTTCGAAAGTCAAGCAAGCTTTCGATTTGAGTCAGGAGTCAACTCAGACGCGAGATCGTTATGGAAGGAACATCCATGGCCAGTGTGTGCTGATGGCACGTCGTTTGGTTGAGCATGGAGTATCGCTAGTCTCGGTCAACTGGCACAACGATGGACAAAATTTTTGGGATACGCACGGCAACAACTTCAATCGATTGAAGAATGATTTGATTCCGCCAGCGGATGCCGCGCTGTGCGCGTTAATCGAGGATCTCGAAGAGCGTCATATGCTCGATGATACGATCATTGCATGGGTGGGTGAGTTTGGGCGGAGGCCTCAGATCACAGCGGCGAATGCTGGTCGAGAGCATTGGCCTTATTGTTACAGCGGGATTCTTGCTGGGGGTGGGATCGCCAAAGGGGCTGTTTATGGTCAGAGTGATCGCCATGGAGCTTATCCAAGTCGAAACCCGGTATCACCGTATGACTATGCGGCGACGATTTTGCATCAGATGGGGATATCGCCTGAGGAGACGCTCTTGGATCGCGAGGATCGTCCCCATCGAATCTGCAGCGGCAAGCCGATTTTTGATGTGATCAAAGGCTAGCTGTCGCTTTGCGACCCTTGGCTTGACCCCCATTCTCATCTTCGGGAACCCGAAGATCCGAAACTCGATCCGCGGGCACAATTCGAGCAGCTATTTGGCTCCCCGAGAGGAGATTTTCAACTCGCTTAGGTAACCTAAACGCAGTCAGCGATCAAAGTGTTTGCTTGGGGCTCTTTGCGGTTGTCGATGGTGCCGAGTCGAGAGAAAGTCCTATCAAGGATCCCATCGAGAATTCTTTTTTTGAAACACAGCGTCTCAGAGAGCACAGAGTTTTGTCTGATGGCCAGATCAAGCGGTTCAAACCTATGTCATTGAGGGATCGTCAGCCACATCGGCAGGATCTTGTACCAGAATACCATCGCAGCTAACCCCAAATAAAAGATCCCACACAAAGCAATTCCTAACGATTGATACCAACGGGGTCTGATCGGCTCTGGTAACAATCGATGATTGATCCACAAGATCTGAAACGATGTCACCCCAATAGCCATATTATTAAAGTTCGCGATAAAGTCTGTCATCAGCTTGGGCGCATTACTAAACAAAAATGTGCATAGAAACGACCACAGAACGTAGCAGGCCAAAATACTGTAGTAAATCCATTTGACTTGATCGCTCCGCCAATGGCTCGTCACGCGCGAACCGGCACTCCAAATCGCATCGGTCCATCGCCTGCTGAAATCGTCTAAGACGGACATCTGACTCGGTAGCATCACCATCAATCCCGTAAAGAGTGCAGCTATCCATAGGAGCTTGCCAATCATGGGCTCAAATCCACTGTTGCGTATCCCATCCGATGTGACAATCGATTGAGCGACTTTCATCTGCTCATCCGTAATCGTCGACTGACCCCCAAACTGCATCGATAAAAGAGCTGGCAAAGCCATCCCAACAAAACAACCCGGTGCCCAGACCAATACTTGATCGGTCCATATGTACTTCCACCACCCGCGCCAGCGCTCCAAGTTCTCCTGGCTCATCGGAAACACCTTGCCCACATGACTGAGCGTCACACTCCGACCTCCGACCACGCTGGGTATTGCCCCAACCTGCGATCCCATTCCCCAACCTTTGTCCCGCACAAAATTCGAATACGTGGAGTTGGCCAACCCTCCTCCCCCAGCATACCCAGCAAACGCCCCGATCGCGATGATACTCGCCGTCGACACCAAAGGGAGCTCACCTGTTTGAAACCAATGAACGAAAAGATTTTCTGTACGCTCTGTCCCATCGGCATTGGCCACCGGCACATTTCCAAATTTCACAAATCCACTCACCACATTCCACCAATTCGAACCGCTAACGCAAGTCACCCCCAAGCCAAAACAAAAGCCCAATACTATCGCAATCTTAGCCGTCATGACCCACTGCAAAATATTGTAAATCTTACCCCCCATAATGATGGGAAAGGCAACCGCAAAGAGGCACGCATAAGCCAACGGAACTACCAACCATCGATCCTCTTGACTTGGCGGTCGATCGAGAATCAGCGATGCGATCATTGCTGCCCCGTGCGTCGAGAGTCCCGGTACTAAGGCCGAGATGTTCAGAACCATCATCAATCCAATCCAAAAGAATGGACTGGGTTTGCATCTCATAAACCCGGTAAAAACAGGCTCTCCGCAGTATAGCGCGTACCGACCACACTCCATGTTATAGAAGACCTGCAGCACGATCGCCACCGTGGCAATCCACATAAGCCCACCACCGTACTTGGCCGTCATCGCAGGCCCTAACAACCATTCCCCGCCACCGATCTGTATCCCCATCATCACAATCCCTGGACCAATGAAGCTAGCCCAATTTCGCCAACGAAGGGGCTTCGGATCAGGCAACTCACCTTGCGTCCATGGTGGTATCATTTCAGGGTTATCCTGTGTCGAAAATTCAATTTCAAGAATTTGGGCTCTTCGGGAATTATTGTGGGTAACAATCTAGCATAAGGGATTCCTGACGAAATCTTTTTGGGTTCTTCAGGAATTTTTGTGGGTGAAAAGTCGTGCATCGCATCGGATTTCTTCGTACTCGTACTCGATGGCTGTTTGAACTGCTGCGATACCGACGGTTGATCATAGCGGTTCACGGTAATTTGCAGGCTAATTGGGTGAATCGCTATACTAGACCGCTTCGAGTACGAGTACGAGTACCATTTCATTGAGTACGAATACGATAAAAACCAGTAGCATACACTTCTAGCCACAATAATTCCTGAAGAGCCTCTTTTTGAAACACCAAGAACCAGTAACAACCCAAACCTGCATCCATAAGCGATCCACACATGAAGCTCCCGGCCCTCTGCTTTGCCTTTGCATTTGCCATCCTCTTTCGAGTAACCGAATCTTCGGTCCTCGTCGCTCAAGAGCCCACCACGCAAGCCTCATGCGTATTTTTTGAACGCTACGACGATTGGCCCGAAGATCTAAAAACCCCGAGCTCAATTCTGATCGCTGACTCGCATACGGCTCTCGGTGAGCTCTTTGCCGCCCTCGATAAACAAAATCAAAAAGTCAAAGAGGTCCTCCTTGTTGGCACTTACCAAGACTGCCAACCGATTCTCGCAAGCCCCTCCTTCGATTCGATCTCCAAAGGAATCGAAAAAGTCACCTGGATCAATGATCTCTCTCGACTGCCGGAAGCTAATCCACGCTCTTGGCTATTTGTCTGCGACTCAAGACTCCCTGATGAAATCTCTTCTGAACAATGGCAAAAGATCGCCGAATCGATGCGGAGTTATCTTGCAAGCGGTTCGCCTGTCGGCTTCGTCGGGCCGGCCGCTATCGGATTAGGGAAAAAATATCCAAAGAGAGATTCCAAGCTGGAATTCGAATATGGCATTTCCCTTTTTCCGGATGCCCTGATCGATTTCAATGATGACGGTCGTACAGACTCACAACTCCTCGAATCCGTCTCGCCCGAGAATCGCATCGTGATGCTGAGCATCGCAAAAGGCAATGCGTTACTATTGCAAGGACGCAAAGTGGTTCTTTTCGGTGATGGAACCGCGACGGTAGCGGTTGTTGCAAACAAACACCTGCCTGTTGCCAACCAGGTTATTAAAAGTGTAAATCGAGCTAGCGCAAGAGAGCCAGAGAGCTTCCTGATCGACTGGACTCAGTGGCGACGCCAAGCCATTGAGCGGACGCTCGATCCCTTTCCACCCATCGATAAGCAAATCCCGCAAGTCCCAAACGGATCGCTGATCATCGTCGGTGGTGGCGGGATGCCTAGTGGTCTTATGCGAAAGTTCGTCGAATTGGCCGGGGGAATCGAAGCCAAAATTGTCTATATCCCATGTGCCGAAGAAGAGGATATGTCTAGGGACACTCAATTGCTCAAGGCTTGGGAAAGTCTAGGTGCAAAAGCTTGTTCGCTCATTCACACCAAAGACCGACGAGTCGCCGATCGGGATGAAACGTTCTTAGAACCTCTTAAAAATGCGACGGGTATCTGGTTCGGTGGAGGGCGACAATGGAACCTTGCCGATTCGTATTATGGCACCCAAGCCCATAGGCTAATGAAGCAGTGCTTAGATCGTGGCGGAGTGATCGGAGGATCCTCCGCAGGTGCTTCGATTCAAGCGAACTATCTAGCCAGAGCCACTCCAATCGAAAACTTTAGGATTATGGCACCGGGCTACGAACGAGGCGGATTGGGGTTCATTCTCGGTGTGGCGATCGATCAGCATTTCACCCAACGAAGACGACAAAAAGACTTGCGATCCTTGGTCGAAACCTATCCTCAAATGCTTGGAATCGGGCTCGACGAAACGACAGCCATCGTTGTTAAAAAGTCTACGGCTGAAATCCTCGGTCCAGGTACCGTCACATTCAATTGGAAAGATTCTCCCCAGGCTGACATCCAAGAATTCGTCGGTACGCAAGGACAATTTTTCGATCTTGCTCAAAGATCTCAGATAACCACGCAAGAGCCATCGAGCAAGACAGAGAACCCTTAAGTTCCGGATCGCTCAAGTTGCATGCAGTACCAAAGCATTCGTGGCAGATGGAAGGGGCCCTTCCACAAACTCCCCTTGAGCGTGTTCGAAGGCTTTCCATCGCGACGCAAATAACCGAACCATTCCCCTTGCTCGGGGTCTGAAAAATGGTCGAAACTCCATCGACAGACTTGATCGAACCACTTCTGATAATGAGGCTTGTTTGACACGCGTCGAGCGATATCGGTGGCAATGATCGCTTCGCAGTGCGGCCACCAAAATTTCATGTCGTGCCAGTATTCCTGCACCGGTTTGTCATAGACATCGCGAAAGTAAAACAACCCTCCGTGCTCCGAATCCCATCCGCGAGTCCACATTGCATCGAGGATCGAAAGCCCAAGAGCCTCGAGTCGCTGGTCCTTGCGCAACTGACTTTCGTGGAGAATGAACCATGCGCATTCGATCGCATGGCCGGGATTGAGTTGCCGACCGTCGAAATGATCGAGGATCTCCCCTTTGGCTCCAACAACCTCCATCAATACTGCAAGCTCTGGTTTGTAAAAAACCTTCTCGATTTGATCGATGCAGCGATCAATCCATTGCGTGCAGCTTCGACCTAGGATCTCGATCTCCCCTAGGTTCAATCGCAGCTCTTGGGCAGTCACCATGGCTATCATCCATGGACCGATTCCCTGCATCGTACGTGTCGCAGGATCGGACTTTGGAGGTATGTTTCCCGGTTCGATGCATCCGATGAGAAAGGCTTCGAACATCCCAATGGCAGCGATTCGATAACGTTCGAGCCCAACGGCTCGGCAAAGGGCTGCGTACGCAATCGCTGCAAACGACTCACTGTAGTAATAACGCCGCATCCTAAGCGGTTTGCCTTCGCGAGTGACGGTGAAATAGAGCTTCGCGGTAGGCTCTTTACTCAAGCCGAAGCGATCCAGAAAGTCGATGCAGCTTGTTGCTACCTCAAGCCATTGCGGGTCTTTGCTTACGGTGTTGTAAAGGGTTGCGAACATCCAAGCCGCACGGCCCTGAAACCAAATCGATTTATCGCTATCGACAATGCTTCCGTCGCGATCCAGCGAGGTGATGATTCCTCCGTGCTGGCGATCCCAACCGTGGCGGATCCAAAAGGGAATCACATCGTCAAGCAACGCAGCTTGAAAGTTCGTGTCAGCCACGGCAGTTCTCGGACCGCATACGGAGCGTCTTTCGCTTGGCCGGTAAGAAAACTCGCAGAAGCACATTGGCATCTTGATAGCGCTGCGAAGGTCTTGGGTACATCGCCTTGCGAAGCATCTCGGTAAGCTCCGGATGCACCTTGCGTTTCAATGTGGCTACACCCTTAGGTGGCCAGTCATAAGGCCACTCTGGAAGTGTGCCCGTGAGGATCCTATATGCCAGAACACCGATCGCAAACACGTCCGACCTAGCACTCGGTCGACCCATCGCTTGCTCGGGTGCCATGTATCCGACGGTTCCTGAACCCGATGCGACCATCGTGTGAGCGATCGTCCGAGATGCAACTTTGGCAATCCCAAAGTCGGTCAACTGCAAACGGCCATCGGACAGCAAGATCAAATTCTCAGGTTTGATATCGCAGTGGATGATGCGGTTGCGGTGCGCGTAGGCAACCGCTTGGATCAATTGCTCGATGTACGAAAGGGCTGTGGCAAGTCCCACTCGATGTTTGAGTCGAGTTGCTAGCGTCTGAGCTCCAAGCCGACTGGCAATGACGAAGCGGCCATCGATAAAGCTAGCATCCTTGAGTCCTAGGATATTTGGATGCTCTAACTTGGCAATCAATCGAGCCTCCCGCTGGAAGGCATCGAGCATACTTGCTGTGACGATATAGCTATGGGGCATTTTCAGGGCGACATGAATCCCCTCGATCGTATCCCACGCTTGATAGACGGTTGCAAACCCCCCTTGAGCTATCTTCCTCTCGATTCGGTATTTTCCGATGCGGCTACGGGCTCGCAACACATGCGAGTCAGAGACTTTTTTGGCAATTGCATCGAAATTCTGAGCGATCATAAGCCTTCCTTGACCCTCGTAGTTTATCGGCACCCCCCATGCGGAGTATTTGGAATCTTGCTCGCAAAGCGTCAACTCAACCCAGATTCCCAGGTTCACCGCCAAAGGTCTATTTTCGAGTCTTATTCCGGGAGGAATTCGGTGGATTAAGTTAGAATAGAAAGCGGAAAGTTCACGTTGGCGTTCCACCGAAGATTCAATTGCCTGAGGCACATCGAAATGCGGTTCCCTGTTTGGTTGTTATTTGCGATCGTCTTGGGCTTGGTGCTGGCTGATTCGCCTTGCACAGCCCAGGATCCGACGAGTACCGATGCGCAGCGAGCTTTATTCGAACAAGCGGCTGATTACTCCAAGGAATTCAGTGGTCATGGAGTTTTGGTTCAGCATCGAGGCATAATCCTCTACGAGCGTTACGACAACTGGGGGAAAGAAACCCCGCATATGCTCGCTAGCGGTACGAAAAGCTTTTCCGGCGTGCTGGCAATGTTCGCCGTCCAGGATGGATTGCTCGAGCTCGACGAGTTGGTCTGCGATACGATTACCGAATGGAAAGAGGATCCTCAAAAAAGTAAGATCACCATTCGGCATCTGCTTACGCTTTCGTCAGGTTTAGAGCCCGCCGATGCAGCCTTCCCTAACCGCAATGCAGCGTTGCAGAATCGAAACCCTGTGCTTGCCCAGCGTCAAAACCGAATCGCTCGCCAGGATCTAGACAGAGGCTTAAGCAAACTCGCTACTGGCAATTGGTTTGCAGATTCTCTGAAGGTTCCGATGAAGTACCAGCCTGGAGAGACGTTTGATTATGGACCGAGTCATTTCTATGTCTTTGGGGAATTGATTAACCGAAAGCTCAAATCCCAATCTCAGGTCGATGCCAAGAGTTATGAAGCTTACGCGAAACTTCGGATCCTCGATCCTTTGGGTATCCAGGTTGGTCGGTGGGGCAAAGACGCCCAGGGCAACGTCAATATTCCAGGCGGCATGATGCTTACGGCAAGGAACTGGGCTAAGTTTGGACAATTCGTTCTGGATAAAGGAACGATCCAAAAAGGGGCATCGGCAGAGTCTCAGCAGGCTTCGGTCAGACTCCTCAAAGAGGAGCTTCTCATGGAATGTTTCAAGCCTTCAGGAACAAACAAAAGTTACGGTTTGACTTGGTGGTTAAACGGTGTCGATAGTCAAGCCGATCATGGCCTTCGAGACGATCGACCGGTAAGTGAAGGTGCTGCCCGGGAGCGATTGCGTCAAGAACTACTGAGCAACGAAGCGGATGTGGACGTTCAAGTTCATGGCAAAAAGCTTGAGGTCTACATGGCTGCGGGGCTAGGCAAACAGCGATTGTATATCATTCCGAAATACGATTTGGTTGCGGTGCGATTCGCCGAGCCCAGTGCGCAAGGGGCAAAATTCCAAAACGACGATTTCGTCAAACCGATCCTCGAAGCTCTTACGCCATCGAAACCATGATCCGTATTCTCGTTGCGATCTGTTTGATCCTTGTGTTAGCGCAGCTATCGCGTTCACAAGAAACTACGCAGGACAAGAGCAAAGAGTTCTTCTATGAACAGGTCTTGCCTGTGCTCAAGAAGCATTGCTATACGTGCCATTCGCATGCGTCTGGGCAGATGGAAAGCGGACTTGCACTCGACTGGAAAAGTGGATGGGTGACAGGAGGTTCTCGCGGGCCGGCCATCGTCCCGTTTGAACCCCAGGAAAGTCTCTTGATCAGGGCCATCGAGCACACTGATTCCCAATTGAAAATGCCCGATGAGAAACTGGCAGATTCCCAGATCGAGACCCTGCGGGAATGGATCAAGCAAGGTGCCTTTGACGACCGAGTCGCAGTGCCCAAACTGAGCGATCCGAACGATTGGTGGTCGCTCAAGCCTTTGGTCGCGATAGATATACCAACCAATGCAAATACCGCTTCGAGTCGAGTCAATCCAATCGATGCCTTCATCGATTCTAAGCTCAAGCAAGAGCAGCTTGAACGTTCCTCGTTGGCCACCCCCAGAGAGCGGATTCGCCGACTCTATTTCGATTTGATCGGCTTGCCACCGAGCCCAGAGGAGACCCGAGACTTTCTGGATGACCCGAGTCAGGCCGCGTATGAGGCACTGGTCGATAAGCTTTTGGAGTCTCCTCGCTATGGGGAGCGATGGGCCCGGCATTGGCTCGATACGATCCACTTTGCTGATTCTCACGGCTATGAGCACGACGTCGGTCGCGATCAAGCTTGGCCCTATCGCGATTACGTGATCCGTGCTTTCAACAGCGACACGCCTTGGGATCGTTTCATCAAGGAGCAGCTCGCCGTCGATGTGATCGATCCGGAGGCAACCGACTTGATCCCAGCATTGGGTTTTTTAGGTGCAGGAACATTCGACTTGAGCACCTATTCGACCGGTCCGGTGACGTTCGATTATCTGGATCGTGACGACATGCTCACCCAAACCATGGCTGCATTCACGAGCACCACGGCCAACTGCGCGCGATGCCATGCGCATAAGTTTGATCCGATTTCTCAGGAGGACTATTATGCGTTGCAAGCCGTCTTTGCCGGCATTCTCAAAGGGAACATCCGATACGATGCCGACTCTCAGAGTGCTCTTCGGCGGCAAGAACTCTTGCAAATCAAGCAGGCAGCGCAAGCTCGCGATGCAAAGACCCTTGAAACTCCCTTAGCCAAAACACTCATCGGTACACTTGCAAAATCCGTAGACCAACTGGCCGTTTTCAAGCCTCTTGAACTTCAATCGTTCGTATCGCTCGAAGGTGCAACGCTGACCAAGGACGTGGAGAACTCCTACTTGGCCTCGGGAACGTCCCCCGAGACGGATACTTATATGTTGACTGCCAGCGTTCCCTTGAAAACCATCACAGCATTGCGACTCGATGTGCTACCGCACGACTCTCTACCGATGAAAGGCCCGGGGCGTTGCCAGAACGGAAATCTGCATTTGTCCGAAGTGATCGTATCGGTGTTTCATCCCGAAGATCCTGCAGGCAAGAACATTTCGATCGCGCGAACCAGTGCCGATTTCAATCAGGCTGGATGGGGCATCGAACGGTCGATCGACAAGGATCCCAAGACGGCTTGGGGAATCCACCCTGAGGTTGGCAAGCCTCACTACGCGGTCTTTGAATTCGCCGAGCCGATTGCGATGAGCGAAGGTTCGATTCTGAGCGTAACTCTTAAACAACTTCATGGCGGTTCGCATTTAATCGGTGCGTTTCGCATCAGTGTCACCGATGCTCCATCGGGCCAAGCTGTCGCGTTTCCTCTTGCCGTCGAGCGAGCGATGAACGTTTCACCTTCCGAGCGTTCGGCAGCAGATCAACTCACGATCGATGCCTATCTTGCGAATCTCGCTGCCGACGCAGAGCTTGCGAAACTGCCACCGCAAGGAACCGTTTATGCGGTGGGCAAGTCCGTTTCGATTCCCTCGGGCAATAGCAACCATCAGGTAGCGTCGATCGGATCTACTAAAAAAGTACATCTGCTCGATCGAGGCGATATTGCCAAGCCGCTTGGTGAAGTTCCCCCAGGGGCACTGAATGCGTTGACGCATGCAGCATCGCGCTTTGAAGGCCTTATTCAAGGCAACGAAGGGCTTCGACGTGCAGCCTTGGCCGATTGGTTAGCGCATCGCGACAATGTGCTCACGTGGCGTAGCGTGGTGAATCGAATCTGGCATTACCACTTTGGTCAAGGGATTTGCGATACCCCCAGCGACTTTGGACGCATGGGTGGGTTGCCGTCGCATCCGGAGCTGATCGATTGGCTTGCGGTTTGGTTTCGAGACGATGCTTCTGGATCGCTCAAGAGGTTGCATCGATTGATCGTCACGAGTCAGACGTATCAGCAGTCCTCGCAGGATCGCTCGGATGCTGCGGCGGTCGATGGAACGAACCGTTTGCTGTGGAGGCAGAATCGATTAAGGCTCGATGCCGATGGATTTCGAGATTATCTCTTGTCGATCAGCGGGCGACTCGACACGGGGATGGGAGGTCCCGCGATCGAGCATTTCAAAAAGAGTCCAGGTCCGCAGTCGACTCCCAAGCTTGACTATACCGCTTACGATTGGTCGAGTCCGGGCTCGAATCGACGCAGTATCTATCGTTGCGTTTGGCGAGGGATCCCAGATCCACTGATGACCGCGTTGGATTTTCCGGACCTAGGGCTTTTGGCACCGAGTCGAACCTTTTCGGCGTCGCCCTTGCAAAGTCTTGCACTAATGAACAATCCGTTCGTTTTGCATCAATCGCAATCCACCTCCGAAAGACTGCAACGAGAGCATTCAGTGCTTGAAGACCAAATCCGCCAGTTACTTGAGTTAGCTTATCAAAGGCCCCCTCGAGATACGGAACTTGGGGCACTCAAGGCGTATGCTACCGAGCATGGACTGGCGGCCCTATGTCGCATCGTTTTTAATTCCAACGAGTTTTTATTCATCCCTTAGCACCGGCTATGCGCAGTACTGATCCACAAAAGACTGATACTTTGTCGAGTCGCCGCCGGATGATTTTGCAATCTGGGGGTGGGTTTGCTGCATTGGCATTGGCCGATATGTTGCGTGGCCAGACTGCAGGGTTTCCGATTCAGCATCATGCGCCCAAGGTCAAGCGGATCATTCAGTTGTTTATGACCGGTGGCGCAAGTCCGATGGATTTGTTCGACTATAAACCTGAGCTTGAACGTCTCGATGGCCAGATGCTAGGCCCTAAGGAGAAGCCCGAGGGGTTCACCGCACCTGCAGGGGCACTGATGAAGAGCCCTTATAAATTTGCCCAGCATGGAGAGTCGGGCCGATGGGTCAGCGAGCTGTTTCCCGAGCAAGCGAAACTGGTCGACCAGATGGCATTCCTGATGGCCATGACGACCAAGACCAATGTCCATGGTCCTGGCACCTACATGATGAACTCGGGTTTTCTCTTGCCCGGTTTTCCTTGCATGGGAGCTTGGATCTCCTATGCATTGGGAAATTTGACGGACAACCTTCCGACATTCGTCGTGCTACCCGATGCTCGCGGGTTGCCTTACAACCAGCAGGGGTGTTTTAGCGCGGGTTTTCTACCTACAGTGCATGAAGGGGTGGTCTTGCAAGCCAATGCCAAGGTTCCGATCCCTGATTTGCTGCCCGATAGCAAGTATCCGTTTGCAACCAGCGAGTCAGATCGCGATGGTCAGGCACTTTTGCGGATGCTCAACGAGCAACATCTTCGAGAGCATCCGGGAGATACACGATTCGATGCGAGAATTGCCAGTTATGAGCTTGCGGCCAAGATGCAGCTTTCAGCACCTGAGGCTTTTGATTTGAGCAAGGAGACTTCGCAGACGCATACGGACTATGGACTTGGTGACCCCTCGACCGATGATTTTGGTCGGAGATGTTTATTGGCAAGAAGGCTCGTCGAGCGAGGGGTTCGGTTTGTCCAGGTATGGAGTGGGCCTCAGGGTGCTACCAACAACTGGGACAACCACGGGAACATCCAGACCGAGTTACCGCCGATGGCCAAGAGTGTGGATCGCCCGATTGCGACTCTGCTCAGGGATTTGAAGGCCAGGGGGTTGGATTCTGATACGCTGGTGATATGGACTACGGAGTTTGGCCGGACGCCTTTTGCGCAAGGGAGTCTAGGGCGGGATCATAACGGCGGGAGTTTTGTGACTTGGCTTTGGGGGGCGGGGATCAAGCCTGGGGTTTCGTATGGCCGAAGCGATGATTGGGGTTACCAGGCCGTTGAGAACAAGACTTGGTGCTATGATTTGCACGCCACGGTTTTGCATTTGTTGGGGATCGATCATTTGCAATTGACGGTTCGCCAAAACGGCATCGACCGTCGGCTGACGGATGTCCATGGCCATGTGATCCACGAGATCATTGGTTGATGGGGGGCTACTCGATGGCTGTTTGAACGGCTTCCATGAAGATGGTTGATCGGAGCGTGTACTAGACCGCTTCGAGTACGAGCAGGAGTACGAGTACCGCGTTGCTGAGTACGAAAAAACAAAGCAATACCCCACAAAATTACTCGAAGAAGCCTATAATCGAAAATCCTTTCCCCCCCTTCCTTCCTCTTGTGCTCTCCTTTTGGGTGTTATCATTTCCAGTCAAGATCAATCTGGATCGCGTGAGTTAAAGTCTCGAAGTCCATTGGATTCAGCTCGGTTGAAAGCCTATCTGCGACTCCTGCCGATTCTATTTCTCTGCTATGTCATTGCATACATTGACCGAACGAATTTAGGGTATGCCAAGCTGACGATGCAGGAGGATTTGCCAGCGCTGAGCGAAGCGATTATCGGGTTCGGAGCTGGCGTTTTTTTCATCGGGTACTTTTTGCTGGAAGTGCCTGGATCGGTGATTGTCGAGCGTTGGAGTGCCCGCAAATGGATTTGCCGGATCATGGTCACCTGGGGCATCATGGCAGCCCTGACGGCCTTCGTTGCTCACCCGCTTAGGATCGGTAATTGGAATTTCTCCCAATGGGTCGTCGATCTTTGGAATCCGTTTCGAGCCGCGATGTTCATCCCCCCTTCAACCGATGGAGGCGATTCGTGGCTGGTTGGCATTTGGAATTACTTTTTTAAAAGCGACTTGACCGTAGAGGCGTTTCAGTTCTACGCCGTGCGTTTTCTCTTAGGGGTCGCCGAAGCCGGCTTCTTTCCAGGAGTCTTGGTCTACATGACCCATTGGTTTCCGAGCAAGGATCGCGCCCGAGCGATGTCGTATTTCTTGATCGCTTCACCGATTGCCATGATGATTGGCCCAAACGTATCAAGATTATTCATCAACATTGGTCGAACCATGACCGAGAACGGGGTAACGATCACGCACCCGGATTTGCTGGGGCTCAAAGGTTGGCAATGGATCTATGTTTTTTGGGGGATTCCTGCAGTCGTAGTAGGGATCGCGGTGCTTTATCTCTTGCCTGATAAACCCCGCGATGCGAAATGGCTTACACAGACCGAAAAGGATGCGTTGGAGCAGGAGCTCGCCTCGGATCGTGCTAAGATCGGCAAAGCCCATCACCACTCGCTTTTTGCTGGTCTAGCGAACCCTCGCGTTTGGCTCCTGTCGGTCATCTACTTTGGGATTGTCACAGCAAACTACGGTGTTGAGTTTTTTCTTCCAAGTATCCTGAAAGATTGGTACAAGCTCGAGACGAGCACGATCGCTTGGTTAGTGATCATCCCATCGATCTTGGTCATCATCGGCCAATTAGGGATTGGGTGGTCATCGGATCACTTCCAAGAGCGTCGATGGCACTCGGTATTGCCCGTGGTTTTTGGTTCGCTGGGTCTGCTCTGCGCGGCGCTATTTCCGAAGTACCTTTGGCTGACGATGATATGCTTTACGATCGGGGCCGCTGGGATGAAAGCTTACATGCCCGCATTCTGGTCACTTCCGAGCTACTTTCTGACCTCGACGGCAGCAGCAGGCAGCGTTGGTTTGATCAACTCGATCGGAAATCTCGGCGGGTTTTTGGGTCCTACGGTGATCGGGTATGTCAAAGATAACTTTGGCAGCTATGAGTACGGACTGATCTTCTTAATGGCCACAAGCATGATATCGGCGTCGCTCATCGCGATCATGCCGCTTCGCAAACCTATGGAAGCTGTTCCAGAGAAATAGAGGGTGCTGCAAGAATTATTGAGGGTAAAACTTCACGGGCCACCACCCGGCTTCACGCCGGTGGGGCGATGACTTGCGGCTACAAAAGGAGAGAATCTAACTACCTCCTTGCCCTGGCTCGTCTTCCCGCCAGTTGGCGGGAAGACGAGCCAGGGCAAGGAGGCCATGATAACGCATTTTATGCAGCAGTAGCTTTGAGTTACGCCTCCACTGGCATAAAGCCAGTGGTAGGCTCATTGAATAAAATACGCTCTGAGCCACCCACAAAAACACCTGAATTACCATTCTTTTTACACACACAGAGCACAGAGCCTCTGTGTTTCCAATCTTTGAATCTCTGTTTCACTTCGAATACCCTAGGTTTTCACCAGGGCTTTTTCATATACATCGCCTTGTTCGTAGACACCCCTGCTACGGTGGTATTTGCTGTTCCTGTGGGCAGATCGATCGTAATGGTCGTGCCTTGTCCGAGCTCGCTTTCGAGTTGAAAAGCCCCTTTGAGCGACTCGATGATATTGAGCACGATGCTCAGTCCCAAGCCAGACCCACGGGGTGTGGTGGCCGGATTGCGCCCAGTGTTGCTTCGGAAAAATCGATTCCCGATCTTCTTTTGATCGGCCTTCGATATGCCTATACCGGTGTCTTTGACCACTAAGCTGCATTTGTTTTTTGAGGAGTTGTTGGTAAGGCTCACCCAAATATGCCCACCTGATTCGGTGTACTTGATGGCATTCTCGATCAAGTTTTGGACGATGAATCGCAAGTGTACAGGATTGGCCGTGACCACCGCAGGATCGCACTGAGTCAACTCGATTTGAATCCCTTTTTCGCTTGCCAAGGCTTCGAAAAGCTCCATCGCCTGCTGGACTTGGCGGTCCCAAGCCACCGATTGCTTGGCTGCCGAATTGTGTTCGGAACTGACTTCACCGAGCAGAAGCAGTTGGTTGACGATCTTGTTGAGATAGTTGCACTCGATGACCACTTTTTCGAGCATCTCTCCGGTCTTGCCATCGCTGATGCGATTCGAGACGACCTCGACATTACTCATGATGGCCGCAAGGGGACCACGAAGTTGGTGGGCGGAGTTTGCGATCCAGTCTTCATTGCTACGGACGTGGTTTCGGGTTCTTTCCAAGAGCCCGTTGATGGTTGATGCGAGCCGATCGATTTCATCGCGGTTACCATTGCGTTGGATTGTTCCATCCTCGGTAACTTGGATTTGATCGGTCTGCTTGGCCAAACTCTGAAGCGGTGCAAGCAGCCATCTTGCGACCAGCCACGCAAGTGGGGGGACAAGTACGACGATCGCTCCGGCAAGTGGTAGAAGCCAACGATCCAGTTCTCGCATGGCAAGTGAAACCAGATCGGTCGGACAACCAACTTGCAAGATAGCGGGTTTCGCGATGAGTTTATTTTCGTTTGGACTGGCTGGATCTTGAACGAGAAGATCCAAATTGCGGTGAACGGTCCTGAATCCTCCAACCTCTTGGATGCTCTGATCGCTACGATCAACGCCTTGGATGGGTGAAGGAGAACTAATCGTACTCCAGAGGTTGTTTCCTTCGGTATCAAACAGGTTAAAGAAGTGCCTGTAAACCGGATGAATAGAAACACGGCGATTCCACCGCGCGGTCCTCATTTCATCGAACGGATAAGGTTCGTTGCGGAGGACCGCTTGAAAATCCTTTGCTATGTCGTTGAGTTCACGATCGATTTGGTCTAACACGAGCCACTTAAATGCAGCGCGGCTTGCCAAACCGATCGATGCAGCAGACAGCCAGGTCGCAAGGACCAGGATGAAAGCTGCTTTGGTTGTCATCTTGAGTTTCGACCAGGCGAACATTCTCTAAAAGCGATCAAGAGGCGATCGAATCTTGGGGCTCGGAATTGAGTTCATCGGCAGATCTAGCACCTTGCGGAGGGTTCTCTGAGAACATGTAGCCGCGACCGCGAACGGTGTGGATCAATGCTCTAGCGAAGCCTCGGTCAACCTTGCTCCGGAGCCTGTTGATGTGGACTTCGATGACATTCGTTTCACTTTCCCAGTTGCTCTCCCAAAGCTGGTGGTAAAGCATCTTGCGCGAAAGAACTTGATTCTCATGCCGAATAAAGAGTTCCAGTAGTGAAATCTCGGTGGGCGAGAGCCTGAGCTCTTTCCCTTCTCGAAACGCTCTACGTGTGGTGAGTTCTAAGCGTACTGGACCATAGGTCAGCACCGGCCCTTCCTGTTGCTGATTGCGTCGGATATTAGCCACGATTCGGGCGTGGAGTTCTTTGAGTTCGAAGGGTTTGACCAGGTAGTCGTCGGCTCCAGCCATGAGGCCGTTGACGCGATGCTCGGTTGTGCCCAAGGCACTGATGATCAGAATCGGTGTTTGATCTCTTTGCGAGCGGACGGTACGAAGCAGGTCAAAACCTGATTCACCGGCAAGCATTAGATCGAGCACGACTGCATCGGGCCTTTGAGTACGAATCTGCTCCAAACCATCCTTGACGTTCGATACAACCACCATATCGATATGTTCATCCGTGAGCCCTTCGCGTACTGCGTCAGAGAGAGCTGGATCGTCTTCAACCAATAATACCTTAGTAGGCATGCTATACCCCTAAACCCTGTTGTGAGAGAAACCTTGTTGACCGATCAATACAAGGCAGCAAGGATTGGGTTTTGGGGTAAAGCTCAGTTGGACGGAGATTGGTAATGACTTTGCAACACAGCGGCCGCAAATCCGATCAAATCACCTCGCTCGAGTGCATGGTCTTTCATCGACTGAAACTCACCCGATGCGCTCGAAAGTTCGATCAGCGATGGAGCTACACCAAATGGGCGCATCCCCTCAGGCATCGAACGTATCAAGTATTTGACAGCCTCACTTGGCCGCCCAATCCTCGCGAGCAAATCGGCATAAGTCTCGATCCCAATCGAGCCATGCTCCTGCAAATCCAACGATTCCGCTTTTTGCCGAAAGACTCGAAGCGCCGCATCGACATGCTCACCCAGTAGTGCGCGGAACCAAGCAAGACTCATTGGATACAAGTCTGCGAATGGCTCTTCGCTCGAATACTGGTACTGTGCATGCAACTGACGACCATATTCGGCCAAATCGGCCGCGAGTCTCAAGGTGTGCGGATCATCCAAAACGCGAGCGAATCGCACTGTCGATGCCAAGTGAGTGGTGTCCAAGTGGTACGTCCCGTCTCGAAGCAAACCGGGCATGAGCCCCAGCCAAGCTACGATGGTCGGTTCGGATGGTTCTTGGACATCAGGCTTACGCCGCTTGATATCTGCAATCAAATTCGCAAGTAGTTCCTGATGAACATGCTTTACCAATGCCTCCACCGCCGATTGCTGATCGACTCTTCCTCGCATAGCGACGATCGAGTCGAGCATCGTGATGGTGTTGCAAGTCCCTCTCATCTTCAAACACAGTTCGGTACCTCGACCGATATTGATTCCCTCGTGCACATAGAGATTTAGAAGCATGTCTAGATTGTCTTGCGTCGGCTCGATGGCTGCCATCGCTTCGGATGCAAACGCATCGTCTCCGACAGCACGCAGATACATCCAGCCTTCTTGCAAACGACCTTCACGCATCAAACCTCCTCCGACCTCTCGGCAAGCATCCAAAAGACGCTTATCCAATTCGTCTTGCACTTGGGGATCCAATTTGATCGATCCCGATTTGTTTCCGTGTGTGGCGATGGTATCGACCTGCACTGGAGGCAAACCCAGCTCCACACGATGCAACATCTTACGTGCCTCGAACAACTCCGGATACGATTTCTGTTGCCTCATTCGCTCGACAAGCTCTTGCGCTGCTGCGACAAGACCTTGCTCTCCTGCGATTTTCTCTAGCACCATGAACTCGTCGTTAGCTTTCAATTCCGTAGGGTTATGCATCGTGTAAACTGCCGTCCTTTAAACTACAAAATGGCCAAAGGGTTTCGCGGATGTTCCAAAGTTCCTCGAATTATTCCTAAACGATTCTCTGCCTTGAGCGATTTCCAAACAGTCGATCCATCAATTCGACCTTGCAAAAGATTGCTATAAAGCTCCCAGAGCCTGTGCAACTGTTGCACTGGTGCATCGCGTAAAATTTCTATGCGAAATTTTGTTATGTTGCTACTAAGCAATTGAGCAACGACCTCTGCACCGCTCTGCGCATTACCGTTGTATAATGTATTGCGACATCCAATGTCTGCATGAAGCACATGCTCGACTCCAATACGATCCTGCAACTTCACTTCATGACGATCGCATGGCCGACCACAATTGGATTTGTTCGTTCCCGGCGAAAGCACCGTACAAAAAACACAGTGCTCCATATGAAACATCGGCATGTGCTGATGGATAACCACTTCGACCCACTGCGGAGGGGTGTCGGAAATAAACTCCATCAATTGATCGCGGTTCATGTCATACGAAGCTGTCACGCATGACGCTCCTTGCTGCATCAACCACTGGGCCGTTAAAGGATTGGTGACGTTTAGCGAAAAATCCGCATCAGCACGAATCCCATGCTCGCGAGCGTACTTCAAGGCTGCAAGATTTCTTACTAACCATCCATCTGCCGGATGCTTGTGCAAGGCCTTGAAAAGTCCAGATTCACCCTCTTTCAATATTCGCAAAGTCGTTAGATAGATCTTGGCCCCGACGCTGTGGGCTCGTTCGACAGCTTGTCGGTACTCGCGAATATCATGAAATTCAACTGCGAGATCTCGGGCACCCGCCTCGAGCAAAGTGTCAAGCTGCAACAAACTTCGGCATAGCACTCGAAGCCTCGGTGTGTCAACCGAAGTTTGCACTGGAAACTCATCAACCTTTGAAGCTGTGATCGATTCTTTCACATTCGCAAGCATCCGTTTACTGACTCCATGCGGCTGGATCTGCCTGTGGGTCGTTCGACTTCGGACCGCATCGAGTGCCTCAACCATCTGCTTTCGTAACTCACCCAAGACCGACAGCGGAAGCATGGTTCGCTTTTGGATATCGAGTTTGCAATCGATGATTTCGTAGGGTGTATTTCCGAGTCTGTTGAGTTGTTCAAAAACGCCTTCTTGGGTTGCCGAATGCTTGAGAGCTTCGACGCAATGATGGTCATGATGTATCTGGATCGACCAGTCGCTTTGCTTTAGTCCTTCGCGATTTTCTTGCCATGTCACTGACAATTCGATCGGCTTTCCAACGGCGATACTACCGGAGATTTTTAAGGGCAACTTGCGATGAAAGTATTCTTTAGAAAACGTTTGCCGCCAACGTTTCGAGAGCTTGGGCGCATCGGTTTGCCATATCTCTTGTCCTTCGTCGATCATCGCGTCGCGAAGAAGCCCCTTTTGAAACTCAAGCTCTACTCGGCCTGGGGGAGCTTCCTCGACACTTTGGTGATTGACAAAGATTTGAAAAATTCGCCCACCGATCTCCGTGCCGGCAGCTCGATCTCCCTGGAAGACCACGCCGTCCCCTTTGGACAATGGAGCTGTAAGTTCGGCTACGACTCGGTCTGCTTTTTTGCGGATCACTCGCCCGACCAATACTCCTTGCTTGGCGCTGGTGAGTCCTGGAACCAATCGCTTGTGGTTACAGCCTTCGAGCCAACCCGGGGAGAAACCGCGAGAGAAACTCAGTTCCATCTCCCGCTTGCTGGTCTCATCGAAACATGCTCGTCGCCCTTGCATCGCTTCATCGATGGCACGTCGATAATGACTCACGATATTGGCAACGTACTCAGGCGACTTGAGTCGGCCTTCGATCTTCAATGACGACACCCCTGCCTCGATCAAATCAGGAACATGTTCGTAGGCCGCAAGATCCTGCGGAGAGAGCAGGTACTTCATATCGCCAAGTTCCGTCGGCTGACCATCGCGGATAAGCTGGTAGTCTAGGCGGCAAGCTTGTGCACACTGACCGCGATTGGCCGAGCGACCCCCTAGCGATTCACTCGTTAAGCACTGGCCAGAATAAGCCACACACAGTGCGCCATGAACGAAGGTCTCGACGGGCATCGAGGTTTGCGAGGTGATCTTGCGAATCTCCGCAAGCGAGCATTCGCGAGCCAGTACGACTCGATCGATACCTAGCGACTCGATCGCAGCGATCGTTTGCGCGCAAGTCATCGTCATTTGGGTGCTGGCATGAACACTCAGTTCTGGACAGATCTCGTGAATCAATCGCACTGCACCAAGGTCCTGCACCAAAACCGCGTCGACCCCTGAGGCGGCGATCGTGCGCACGTGATGCTCGAAGGAGTCGAGTTCGTCGGTAAAGACCAACGTGTTGAGAGTCACAAAGCCCGACACACCTCGTCGATGCAGATGCGTCATCAAGCGGGGTAGGTCATCGACATCAAAGTTCACGGCGCGTGCGCGTGCGTTGAACCCGGCAGCTAGGCCGAAATAAATTGCATCAGCTCCGTTTTCGACGGCAGCATGCACACAGTCCCAATTTCCCGCAGGTGCCAGCAGCTCGGGCGCCGGCCTCCTCTGGGAGGTATTTCTTGTCATTTTCGTTCGCCTTGGAGTTTGCATAGCAACCGGAACCCAACAGGTTGCCCCAACTAGAAACGCGATTTCATTTCGATTATTCTAGTGATAGAACTGATTTTGAAAACGACAAAAAAAGGTCGAGAAAGTAGTGATCACTGCACAGAGGGCTTACGGCATGCTCGGCAATGAAACGTTGTGGAACGTAGCACTGGATTGCCATCGAGCACTTGAGCAAGCCAACATTCCCCACAGTATTTGTGGTGGCATAGCCGTTTGCCTCCATGGCTACCAACGAAACACCACTGATATCGACATCATCATCCTGGATCAGGATGTGCCAAAGGTCAAAGATTTGCTGATCGCTCAATCGTTTGATTGGGATCAAGAGAACAAAGAGTTTCGCAGCGCGATGGGCATCCCGGTTCAGTTTCTGATCGCAGGTCAGCGAGCGGGCAAGGACTCCGAGGTGAAGATCGCCGAACCGATCGGAGAGGAGAATATCGAGACGCGAGAGGGCCTCTTGGTTGTTCGGTTAAGCCGCCTGATTGAAATGAAACTTGCAAGCGGGCTAGGAAGTATGCGTCGCACTCACAAAGACTTTGCTGATGTAGTTGAGCTGATCGCTATACGACGGCTCGATGGATCGTTTGCAAAATTCTTGCACCCATCGCTTCGACCGACATTTAGAGAATTGGTTCGATGCGCTGGGTCCAGCGATTAAACTTCTAAATCACACCCGCTGTAGCTTGTGGCTTTGGCAACTCGCCGATGAGTCTTGCAACAATCGCGTCGGCATCGATCCCTTCGGCTTGAGCGCCAAACGTAGGAACAATCCGATGGCGAAGCACCGGGGCGGCCAAGGCTTGGATGTCTTCGGTCGTCACATGCAATCGACCATGCAGCAGTGCCCTTGCCTTGCTTGCTACGACAATCTGCTGGCAAGCTCTCGGTCCTGGTCCCCACTGAACCCACGGAGCGACCCACTTGGGTGCCGAAGCCTCTTTGGGTCTGAGCGATCGGACCAGATCGAGTACATATTGCTTGACATGCTCAGGCAATGGAACAACGCGCACGATCCGTTGATACTCGATGATCTCTTGGCCTGTGATCACCGGTTGGATGCTTCCAGAAAAGCTTCCCGTGGTGCGCTCGATGATCTCCCCTTCTTGCTCTCGACTCGGATAGTCGACTAGGGTCTGAAATAGAAAACGATCTCGCTGAGCCTCTGGGAGTGGATAAGTCCCTTCCTGTTCAATTGGGTTTTGAGTTGCAAGAACGAAGAAGGGTTCGGAGAGCTTGTAGGTCTTACCTCCGATCGTTACGGCATGTTCCTGCATCGCTTCGAGCAATGCAGCTTGTGTCTTCGGTGGTGTCCGGTTGATTTCATCGGCAAGCAAGATTTGAGTAAAGACTGGGCCTTTGACGAAACTCAATTGCCGAGCTCCTGATTCTGACTGCTGAATGATGTCTGTACCGGTAATGTCTGCAGGCATCAGGTCGGGTGTGAATTGAATACGGTGAAAGTCCAAGTCCATTGCTTGGGCAAGCGAACGAACCATAAGAGTCTTGGCAAGCCCTGGAACACCTTCGAGCAAGCAGTGGCCACCTGCGAGCATCGCGATGAGCAGTTGTTCGATCGTTGCGTCTTGTCCAACGATTACCTGGGAGACTTGCGTTTTGATTTTGCTGAAAGATTCACGTAAAGATTGGGCGCGGGCGAGTTCTTCCGAGGAAGGCGGAGGTGGGACAATGCTCATGAGAAGTTTGAAGGAGGGAGTTTGAAGTTTGAAGTTCAGAAACCGCAGATCAGTGTACTCCAATTCGGAGCCTGAGGTGGTTTTCGATTCTTGGATTTCAGGGCACTTCCTGGATTTGAGCAACTAATGCTATGTGACTTCTTCGAGGGCCTCAGGCTTTGGGGCGAACCAAACCGGGCTGAACATCCAGGTCGAGTCCATCGAATTGGCCGCGGCGGATCTTTTCCCAGGCCAAGGCACCCATGGCGGCATTGTCGGTACACCACTGTGGTTTGGCGATCAGGAGTTGGACCCCTTGCGATTGGCAGGCTTGTGCAAGTTGCTCTCGGAATTGGCGGTTGGCAGCGACCCCACCTCCGACGCATAGTCGTTTCAGTTTGGTTTTCTTGAGTGCTAGGATCGCTTTTGCGACCAAGCAGTCGATGACGGCTTGCTCGAATCCAGCAGCGATATCGGCTCGTTCTGTGTCATCTAGCGATCGATTAAGAGCCGCTGGGCTAGCCGAACCGGCAATGCGATATCGAACGGCGGTCTTGAGTCCAGAGAAGCTAAAGTCCAAGCGTTTAGGGTCGTCGATTAAGGGCCTTGGGAATCGGATCGCCTTGGGATCACCTTGGGTTGCGAGTTTCGACAGAGCTGGTCCACCAGGGAAGGGTAGTCCTAGCATCACAGCGACTTTGTCAAAGGCTTCTCCTGCCGCGTCATCGATCGTGCCTCCGAGATAGTCCCATCCCATCGGATCATCGCAACGGTACAAAGACGTATGTCCACCGCTAACAATGAATCCAACGCAAGGATAAATCGACTCTGAAGCTTCCAAGCCACAAGCGTAGATGTGGGCTTGGATATGATTGATTCCTACGATCGGTTTGTTCCAAGCAAGCGCAAGGGCTTTGGCTGCACAGAGGCCAACGATCAATGATCCGGGGAGTCCTGGATAGGTTGCCACGGCGATCGCGCAAAGCTCGGTGGGTGATTTTCCCGATTGCTTCAGTGCCGAATCGATTACAGGGAGGATTCGTTCGAGGTGCGCGCGGGCAGCGATCTCCGGAACCACTCCTGCGAATTTTTCATGGAAGGATTCCTGGGTGGCAACGCATTCGGCAAGAACGTTTCCCGAAGAGTCGATCAAGGCTGCGGCGGTTTCGTCGCAGGTTGACTCGATGGCCAAAAGAACATCTTTATCCATGGGTCAACTACTCCAAGTCAAAGGCCGATCCGAGTCGCATCTTCAGGAGTTGTTTTATCCTAGGCCAATCGACAGGAACCTCTTCGATCGCCAAGGGGTGTGAGATCGGAATAGCATAAACAAGTCGTTGCACCGAAGCATCTTCCATTAGCAGGAAGGCTTCGAGCCATTCTTCGAGAGACTCGAAGTCAAAGAGCATGACTTCAGCGACCCTTGCCCCGTTTTGGACGGCCGCATCGCTCCCTTGGGGCAGAAGAAAACGGATCAGTTTTGATGACTCCGGAAGCCTCATTCGGCGGATGATGTCCAAGCATCGCAATTGGCCGGAGCGACTCATCGAAGCAAATCGATCCGCGATGAGGGACTGGGTAAGCGAGTTTCTACCTCGAACTAGCGCGATGGTTGCAAGATCGGCGATGGAGGCTTCGTCGCGATCGACCAAGGCCAAGAGTTTCTCTTCGTATCCTCGGATCGGGTGACGCGAGACGAGTTCCAATGCAGTGACGGCGAGCTTTCCGGGTTGGGGTTCCTCCCAGGCTTCGATCCCTTCTCGAATCCATCGATTGGCCAATCCTCGTTCCCAAAGGCTATCGAGTGCGATGGCGTAATCGCCAGAGGTGCCGTCTTCAAAGTCCATTTCGAGCGAACTGGGCTCACGCTTTAGTGCTTCAGCACGCTGCATCATGACATCGATCGGAACCCGGAAGAAGATCTTCGACGAAGTCTTCAACTCCTTGAGATCATCCAGATAAGGTGCAAAGCTGGATGCTCTTTCGACTGAGATGGCTTCAGCAAGTTTTCCGGCGCATCGACAGACACGATCGGTGATCTTGCGTCCTTGGGAAAATTCGCGGGCTCTGCCGAGGGCTGTGGGCATCTGCTCGGGACTGATTGCCAAATGGGATATCAGCGGGAAGTCGCTGAAGGCTTCTTGGACTCCGAAATGATCCCAAGCCGAGACGACTGCAGTGAGTATTTCCGGTTCGGAAGTGTAGCTATTTGAGAGCAGGTCTAGTGATGCGCTTCGGACTCGTGGGTCGGAGTGTCCGAGCCACCGGATCAGTTGGTTGTCAGATACGGCCATGGATACCTTGTCAAGATAATCTTCGATCGTCAAAGCACGGATCGCGACATCTTACCTCAATCCATGACGATCAGGGTCTCTTCGATGGCTTCCCTGCGTGGAATAATCGGCGTAACAGACACTTTCGTTTTCTGAAGGTGCTTGATTTCAGCGCTGAGTCGTTCTAGGACGCCGAGGATTTCTTGCGAGGCAGACTCACCCAAGTGTAGCCTTAGTGCTTTGCGGGTATCGTGGCTTAGTAATTCTTCGTGGGATGCCATGGCTGTGGATGTGGATAATTAGTTCGGTTCAAAGGGTTTGGAAATTACTCGACGGTGACGCTTTTGGCGAGATTCCGTGGCTTATCGACATCACATCCCCGAAGAAGAGCGATGTGGTAGGCCAAGAGTTGGAGAGGTACAACGCTAACGATGGGCTGAAGTGGCTCTGGAACCGAGGGAACCAGGATGATCCTATCAGCGAGCTTTTCGAGTTGCGAATCGATCGAATCGGTCACGGCAATCACCGGGCCCCCTCTGGCTTTAACTTCCTGAAGGTTGCTCATGATCTTGTCGTAAACCAGGCCTTTCGAGAGAAGGAACACCGATGGGGTATGTTGGTCGACCAGCGCGATCGGACCGTGCTTCATCTCCGCTGCTGGATATCCTTCGGCATGTATGTAGCTGATCTCTTTGAGCTTGAGTGCTCCTTCGAGGGCCGTTGGGAACAAGTAATTTCTTCCGAGATATAGAATATTGGTTGAGTCTTTGAAATCGATCGCTATCTGTTTGATCTGCTCTTCAGTTTTCAGCGAGGTTTCGACGTGGTCTGCCAACTCTTCGAGAGCATCGATCCATCGCAGTCCAGCTTCGTAACTCAAGTGCCTCATACGCCCGAAGTAGAGTGCCAAAAGTCCAAGCACAACGATTTGGGATGTGAAGGCTTTCGTCGAAGCAACACCTATCTCCGCGCCAGCATGAAGATAGATTCCGCCATCGGCTTCTCGAGCGATGCTGCTACCGATGTTGTTACAAATCGCAAGGGTCGGGTGACCTTTGCGCTGCATTTCCCTAAGAGCAGCAAGAGTATCGGCGGTTTCCCCGCTTTGCGTTATCCCAAAAACCAGTGTTTGTTTATCCACCGGTGGATTGCGATACCTTAGCTCACTTGCATACTCGACCTCCACAGGCATTCTTGCGATTTCTTCGATCATGTATTCGCCGATGAGCGCAGAGTGCCAGGAGGTACCGCAACCGGTTAAAATCAGGCGTTCGATGTGACGCAGTTGCGGCACTGTCAGATTCAGACCGCCGAGTTTTGCCGTTGCATTGTCCCGATCTAACCTGCCCCTAAGAGCGTTGCGGATCGCTTCGGGTTGCTGATAGATTTCCTTATGCATGAAGTGTTCATGTCCGTCGCAACTATGAGCGTCCTCGCCCTGGGCTAACACCTGAATATTCGGCTGTATGGTGCCTGTGTCTCGTTGGATGACTTGAATCGTACGAGATGTGACGATCGCAATTTGATGATCTACTAAAGTGATGATCTTATCCGTCCTTCCATACAAAGGAGCCGGGTCGCTGGCAATGAACTGCTCACCTTGACCCACGCCGATGACCAGTGGGCTACCACACCGCGCAGCTAAAAGAAAATCTGGTTTGCCACGAAACATTACGACAAGACCATAAGTGCCTCGAAGCTGTCCAAGAACCTCTCTAAGTGCGGTTGCATGAGCAAATGCTGAGTCCTCCTGAAACATGCCATCGGTACGCAATTGAGAGATGGTTCGGTGCAAAAGATGAGCCACTACCTCAGTATCCGTCTCTGATTGAAACGGGTAACCTTCATTCATCAACTCCTGCTTTAGCTCTTGATAGTTTTCTATAACGCCATTGTGAACCAAGGCCAGATCTGAAAGCCCACCGAGTTCAGGATGTCCACCGTAGTGGGGGTGTGCATTCGAGACGGTCGCTGCCCCATGGGTTGCCCATCGAGTGTGGCCAATTCCGATCCGACTTTGAACCGGAGTCCGACGAACCAATGTTTCGAGATTCGAGATCCGTCCTACGCTCCGACGACGCTCAAGAACTCCATCGTCGCGCAAGAACGATACGCCAGCGCTGTCGTACCCGCGGTATTCCAACCGGTACAGACCTTGTACTAAAAAATCAGTCGCATCCGATTTGCCAACGTAGCCGACGATGCCGCACATAATCAACCCTCAGTCAACTTTCATTCGCGTAAAGACGGTCGGAGTAGGGCGATCGAGACCGTGTCAATTACAGCAAACCGTAATCAAAAGTCTATCTAAAAAGCTGATTTATTCTTGGTTTTTTCGTGCGTGCCGGTTGTCGGCTTTGCACTTGAATACCGAGCAGATCGATTTGCGGGAACAGTGAGGCAAAGCCGTCGCCATTGAATTAAAGCTTAGGCGAGAATCACAACCCGTAAGTGCTTCTCAGGATTCCTCAAGTTCTGCAGATGCCTCGCGCTCGCTCCGAGTTAACTCAAACAGAGAGTGCAAAAGTTCGATGTCGCAAGGTCGTTGTGCGACAGATCTTCGCGAGAACATCCGCTGCTGGGTGGATTGCATGACCGATGTCGGTAGGGTCGCGACTTGCCCGAACAACTTCGCGTAGTTTGTGAAACTCGGAACGTTGCTTGTCACAAAGCCGTACAAAGCACTACAGACCCCAATCCACTTGCCAGTAAAGATACTTGTGTTGATCGCTGTCTTGCTGTAATCGCCGATGAAGCATCCCAAGAACTGCATGTCGGTTGCCGTGCGTCCTGAGGGATAGTCCATCGAGATCAGCCCATAGGTGTTCTTTAAGTCGCTCGTGCAAGTCCCAGCACCTAGATTCACCCAACTGCCGACGTAGGAGTGTCCTAAAAACCCATGGTGCTGCTTGTTCGAATAAGGCTCAACAATCGACGCCTCGACCTCTCCCCCAATCTTTGTTGTATGACCCGCACAGACACCATCCTTCAGTGACGCATGCTCGAGCACTTTGCACTTACTCCCCAAAAACAATGGACCCCTTAGAAGCGAAAAAGGTCCAACTTGTACATTGCGTTCGAGCAAGATCGGACCTGATTTGGGATCGAGGACCAGTGGGCTCGCTAGCGACACATCCGAACCAACAAACACTCCATCTTGAAGTTGCCGATATTCTCCCTTGGAAATCAACAATTCCAAGTTACTTGTGAAACAAGCCATATGTTGGGCGATGACGTCGTGAGGGTACTTCAGCACCTGAGCTACCGTTGAAGTCGAATCTTGCACCGATCGCTTTTCCGGAGCTTTTTGGCCGAAATAATTCCTTCCGATCGCGAGTATCTCTTCGTAGGTATCGGTTGGATCAATCACACCGATAGCCTGAGCATCTGCGGAATTGCTATCGTAGATCCACCGGGTTTCCGAGGATTTATTTTGTGAGAGCCAGTTCCGGATGGATTCAAAAGTAGCTGCATTAGGTACGAGGCGAGATGAAAGCACGAGTTTTGGACGATCCTTGCCGTTGGCCAAGCGTGGATCTTTAAGCATCGGGTAATCGAGCTTCTGGATCGTCTGCAAGTGGGATCTTGTAACCCCGTAGCAGTCTGCACCCGACCACTCGAGAAGATCAACTAGTCGCAAACCGCCGCAGGTTACGGCACAGGATAAACGTGCCAAAACAATGGGCGCTAATCTCTCAACTCCAAGATCTTCAATGATCAAAACCGACATGGGTTGCTCCCGAAATAGATAGGACTAAGGCGATTTGATCAGTTGGCTAAGGCGTCGAAAGGGAACCGGTCTTCCAAACGCAATTAGTGCCGGAAGTGTCGCTGGCCGGTAAAGAGCATCGGAATACGATGTTCATTGCAGGCTGCGATGACATCTTGATCCTTTTTGGAACCACCCGGTTGGATGATCGCCACCACCCCGGCTTGGGCCGCTCGATGGATCGAGTCTGGGAAAGGGAAAAAGGCATCTGAAGCAAGGATGCTTCCTCGCGAGCGATCGCCCGCTTTGGAAATCGCGATCTCGACGCTGTCAACACGACTCATTTGGCCGGCTCCAACGCCGACCAATGCAGCATCGCGGGCTAGCACGATCGCGTTGCTCTTTACGTGCCTGACCATCTCCCAACCAAAGGCGATATCATCCCAAAGTTCGTCGGCTACAGGAACCGATGTGACGGTCTTCCAAGTCAAGTTCGCCGGGGGCAACGTGTCTGCTTGCTGGACAAGAACTCCACCTCGGACAAAACGATAATCCAAGAGTTGCTCTTGCTGGCTCTCTTTGCCCATCGCAATGAGCCTGACATTGTCCTTCCACTTGGGCTTGGTCGAAAGAATCGCAATAGCCTCTTGCGAAAACTCAGGAGCCACGATCGCTTCGATGAAAAGTCCCGGTTGGCACAGAACCTCAGCCGTCTCTGCATCGACACACTGATTGAACCCGAGGATTCCGCCAAAGGCGCTTTGAGGATCCCCTTCGAGTGCTTTTCGGCAAGCAAAGGAAAGTTTGTGCGCCGATGCAGCCCCACAAGGATTATTGTGCTTGATCACCACCGCCGATGCTCTCGCGAAACATCGAACGATGTTGTAGGCGCTATCGGCATCAAGCAGGTTGTTGTAGGACAACTCCTTGCCGTGGAGTTGTTTGGCGGTTACCAGCGAGGTTCCCTCCCAAGGCCTCGAATACAAGGCTGCTTTTTGATGCGGATTTTCGCCATATCGAAGATCGATCACTTTCGAGAGATTCATCTGTAATCGATCTGGCAAGATTTCAGCGGGATTTTCGCTTTGGATGACTTGCTTGGCAAGATACTCACTGATCGCAAGATCATAACTGGCCGTCGAGCGAAAACATTCCAGAGCCAACTGCACTCGAAGCGCATCGGAGGTGCCACCGTGCGTTTGAAACTCTTCGAGGATCGAGCGATATTGATTGGGGTTGGTCGCAACGGTAACAAATGCGTGATTCTTCGATGCAGCCCGGATCAGGCTCGGTCCACCGATATCAATCTGCTCGATCGCTTCGGCAAAGGAAACTCCCGGTTTGGCAACCGTCGCTTCGAATGGATACAGATTCACAACCACCAAATCGATCTGATCGATGGCATGCTCTTGAAGCGACGCAAGATCCTCATTGCGGTTGCGACGTGCAAGAATTCCACCAAAGATCTTCGGATGAAGGGTCTTGACCCGCCCGTCCATGACCTCAGGAAAGCCGGTGTAGTGGGAAACCTCCCTTGCAGAAATACCGTTTTCAGCCAAGAACTTGTGCGTACCTCCGGTACTCAAGATCTCGACCCCCTTGGCGACGAGCCCCTTGGCAAACTCGGCCAACCCCGTCTTGTCGCTGACGCTGATCAAGGCCCGTCGAATAGGTATGTACTGGGTCGTTGGGTCTTGGGTCACAATAGATGGTTACCCTTTGGCTAAAATGCCGCTTAAAGTCGTTGCCGGATTTTCTGACTCTCGATGAACGCGTTCCAGCCGAAATCATGCCGAATGTATGGAAAATCGCAAGCCGTCTAAGGCTGAAATCGATCCGTCTTATTTATCAATAGCAGATTCGTTGCTCAGGGGTTGCGACTTGACTCGATGGATCTTACAACAAAGTCCCATAAATGGGGTGCAAAGAGGTTGGATCTGCCCATAAAGCACTCTAATTCCACTCAACCTGCTCTAGCAATACAGAGAGATTCCATGTCTGGCACCGGTTTAGATGATGGCCTGATTAAGTCGGATAACGTCGCGCGCGTTTTGGAACAAGCACTCGAAGCCGGGGACGGAATCCTTAGACTCACACCGACGTGGGTCCCCCGGAGTTTCTTGCATCCAGGTCGTCGCATTAAACTTCATCCAGATGATCTGTACGCATTTGGTGCCAACCGAGGTGGGATCGACGAACGTTGGTTTGCAAGCACCACCGAAGCTGCCAACGAAGGTCGTGTATGGCACGAAGGACTCAGCTTCTGTCTCTTCGAAGGGAAGAAGTTTCTTCTCAAGGACGCGATCGCTGAACAAGGCAACAAGCTCGTCGGGTCGGCCATCTTCGGTAAGTACAACCGTTGGCCTGTGTACTCGAAGTTTTTCGACAACATGGGGCCAATACCGCATCATATGCACCAATCCCAGGAAGATGCGGCGCTGGTTGGACAAGAGGGCAAGCCCGAGAGCTACTACTTCCCCCCTCAATACAACAACGTCGATAACAACTTCTCCTACACCTTCATGGGACTCGAGCCAGGGACCACGAAAGATCAGCTTCGACGCTGCTTGGAAAACTGGAACAAAGGCGACAACGGAATCATCGATCTGTCGCGAGCCTATCGCCTCAAGCGAGGCACCGGTTGGCTCATCCCACCAGGCGTTTTGCACGCGCCAGGCTCACTATGCACTTACGAACCCCAGTGGGGATCGGATGTTTTCGGCATGTTCCAATCGATCGTCGAAGGCCGTTATGTACCATGGTCGCTACTCGTCAAAGATATGCCCAAGGACAAGCATCAGGATCTTGATTTCATCATCGGTCAACTCGACTGGGACAAGAACGTCGACACCCACTTTAAAGACTCCAACTATATCGAGCCTATTGTCGATACGGCCAAGAGTACCGCAGGAGTGACAGACAAGTGGATCGTCTATGGAAGCATCGATGGCAAGCAACTCTTTAGCGCCAAAGAGCTTACTCTCGAGCCCGGTGCCAAGACCGTTCTCAAAGACGGTGCTGCCAGCGGTTGGACGACAGTACAAGGCAAGGGTCGCATCGGCAAACTCGCTTTGCAAACCCCAGCCATGATCCGCTTTGGCCAAAACACCGAGGACGAAGTCTTCATCAGCCACGATGCATCCACCCGCGGCATCGAGATCGAGAACACCGGTAGCGAGCCGCTCGTCGGTCTTCGATACTTCGGCCCCGATGCTCATTCAAACATGCCTGCCAATGGTGCTTGGCAAAAACATCGTTAATCCATCTGATCTTCAAACTCTCCTAACAAGCAGTCACTTCTTTTTCGAGTAAGGAATCCCCATGAATCAACTTCCCAAACTCCACAATGCCATGTGGCCCGGCCTGGTGGGTAAAGGGGACGGCCCCGATCAAGAACCACCGATTTCTCTTGAACGCATGCTCCAACTGACCGCTGCGGCAAACGTCAACGGGCAAAAGTTCGAAGGGATCGATTACTTCTTGTTCTTCCCGCACACCGATCCAAACTCTAGTGATACTCAGATCCGAACGATTGCCGATCAGATCGCTAGCTACGGATTCTCCGTTGGGTCGCTCGTTGCGCCGGTATGGCCGGGAACCGTTGGCGATTCGGCCATGGGGGATGACGCTCAGCAAAATAAGTTCCTCTCGGCGGTCGAAACCGCTTGCCGTATCGCTCGGGTTTTTGAAGACCATGGAATTCGAAAGTACGGCGTGATTCGTGTCGACAGCGCTGAATTTGGAGTCGAGAAATGGCGATCAAATGCCAAAGCCAACACGGCTCGCATCGTCGATACGTTTAAGAAGGCAGCCAAGATCGCCAAGGACCACGGTCAGCGACTCGCAGCCGAAGGAGAAATCTGCTGGGCCGGCATGCACTCCTGGCGAGACATGCTCGATGTGCTCGAAGGGGTCGGTATGCCCGAGGCTTTCGGCTTCCAAGCCGACTTGGCACACACCTATCTGTACCTGCTCGGATACAACGCTCCAGAGCATGCTCTTCTTCATGACGGCTACTCGCAAGAAGAGTTCTACGAGAAGTACAAGGTCATGACCGATAAGCTACGTCCTTGGACGATCGATTTCCACGTCGCTCAAAACGACGGCCAAGTTCACGGTGCAGGATCGCACGATAAGACCGGTAAGCATTGCCGAGCCGATGACCCCAACGGCAAGCTCGACATTGTCAAGTGCTCGGGTTATTGGCTCAAGGATGCCGCAGCACGCGGGATCGAACACATCTGCTGGGACGGCTGCATGTTCCCAAACAAGACGCTCGAAGATGTTCATACTTGGAACACGATTCTTTCGACGATGATCGCCGTCCGAGAAGCCCACGGATGGAACGCAGGATCGAAGGCTTAATCTATTTCGCCGAGTCTATAACCAACACACCACAACCATCTACTGAAACGAGAAACTGCAATGAAAGAATTACGCATCGGCATGATTGGCTATGGCTTTATGGGTAAAGCCCACTCGAATGCCTATCTCCAAGCAAGTCGCTTCTTTAAGAGTTCCTACAAGCCGGTCCTCAAGGCTCTGTGCGCACGGAATGCGGAAAAGGCAAAGTCCTTCGCGGACAACTGGGGTTACGAGTCGATCGAAACGGATTGGAGGCAGTTGCTCAAGCGGTCGGATATCGATGCTGTCGATATCTGCACACCTAACAATTTGCATAAAGAGATTGCGATCGAAGCGGCCAAGGCTGGCAAGATGATCCTCTGCGAAAAGCCTTTGGCGATGAATACTGCCGAAGGTTTAGAGATGGTCGCTGCAGTGGAAAAAGCTGGTGTAGCGAACATGGTCTGGTACAACTACCGACGCGTTCCTGCCGTGACGCTTGCTAAGCAAATTGTTGACTCAGGCAAACTCGGACGGATCTTCCACTACCGCGCGAATTTTCTCCAAGATTGGACGATCAACGCCGATGTGCCCCAAGGTGGTGCAGCCACCTGGAGACTCGATGCCGAGGCAGCAGGTAGCGGGGTGACAGGGGACTTGTTGGCCCACTGCATCGATACAGCCCTTTGGATCAATGGATCGATCAACGATGTTTGCGCAGTGACCGAGACTTTTGTCAAGGAACGGACTCACGTCGAGACGGGCAAGAAATCACCCGTGAACATCGATGATGCCTGTTCGTTCTTCTGCCATTTCCAAAACGGTTCTCTAGGGCTCTTCGAATCGACCCGTTATGCACGTGGTCACAAGGCGCTCTATACGCTTGAAATCAACGGTGAAAATGCAAGTATCGCTTGGGATTTGCACGATCTGCATCGATTGAAGTACTTCGATTACAACGACGACTCGGTCGTCCGTGGATGGAGAAGCGTTCACGTATCGGATGGCAATCAACCCTACATGGGCAACTGGTGGGTACCTGGCTTGCAGATCGGATATGAGCATTCCTTCACTCACCAAGTCGCCGACTTCTTAAAGAGTCTCGACACCGGAGAGTCAGCCCACCCGACGTTCAAAGATGCGCTTGAAACCCAGCGAGTCTGCGATGCGGTCTTGGCTAGCGCCGCAGACCGCCAGTGGAAGAACGTCTAACCGCAAGTTCAATTCTACTTGCGGAATTGTTCGAGCAGTCGACCTGGGCTACCCATGATGTTGTAGCCGGAGTCGACGTGGAGAATTTCGCCTGTGATGCCATTGCTGTAGGAACTTAGCAGATAAGCCCCTGAGCGACCAACTTCTTCGTGCGTGACGCATCGTCCCAACGGTGCGACGTAATCGTAGTACTCTTGCATCTCGCCTACGCCGGCAGCAACACCCGCAAGTGTCTTAAGCGGGCCGGCGCTGACACCGTTGACCCGGATTCCCTTGGGCCCAAGATCGTAGGCTAAGTATCTGACTGTTGCATCCAAAGCAGCTTTGCAGATACCCATCACGTTGTATCCCGGGACGCATTTCTCACCGCCGAAATAGGTCATGGTCAAAACCGACGCATCAGGCTTGAGCATCGACCGGGCGGCATTGGTCACGGCGATCAAGCTGTAGACGCTCACATCCATCGCGAGTTTGAAACCGGCTCGGCTCGTCTCGACAGTATCTCGTGAGAGATCGTCTCGGTCGGCAAAGGCGATCGAGTGGAGCAGAAAGTCGATTTGACCGAAGTCTTTGGCTGCCGCTTCCATGAAGTCCTTGACCTGCGCGTCGTCTTGGACATCCAGTGGTCTTAAGAAAGCGGTTTGGGCGGGATACTTCTCGACGCATTTGCTTACCCGTAGATGGTTTTTCTTTTTGTCGTCGTCGGGTTTATCTGGCAAGTGCGAGAAGCCGCAGATGCCTCCTTGTTCCATGATTTCTTGGGCGATAGCCCAAGCGATCGAGCGATCGTTGGCCACCCCGAGAATCAGTCCTTTTTTTCCTTCAAATAACTTCATGGGACGAGTGCCTTTCGTTGAGATACTCGAGGGCATCGATTTCCGATTGCTTCGGAAAATACTCCTCGACGACTTGATAAAACTGGTCTTGGTTTTCGACCTTGGAAATGTGAGCGCGGAAATGCCGTGCACCGGGCTTGTTCTGTGCATAGCAACAAGCGAACTTTCGCATGAGCATGGTGCCTCGGTCGACTCCAAAGCGTTCGACGACCAGGTCGTAATGATGCAACATGATCTTGCGCTGCTGCTCGATCGAAGGGTCCGGAGGGATTGGTTTGCCTTCGAGGGCAGCGGCCGCCTGAGCAAAGAGCCAGGGTTTACCGAGGCTAGCTCGAGCGATCATCACCCCATCGACGTTGTAGTTTTGATAAGCGAATCGGACTTGCTCGGGCGTATCTAGATCGCCGTTGCCAATGATTGGCATGCGCTCGAGGTGCTCTTTGATTTCTGAAATACGATCCCAATCGGCTGAGCCTTTAAAAAAGTCTTCGGCGGTTCGTCCGTGGACGGTTAAGGCTGCCGCACCGGCACGCTCGACGGTTTGGGCCACATGGATGTAGTTCATCGAGTCACGGGTGCATCCGAGCCGCATCTTTGCCGTCACGGGTGTAGGCCAGCAAGCTTTCACGAGCCGCGAGATGATCGCGTACATTCGATCCGGGTCACGTAGCAAGTACGATCCGCTGTGGGCTTTTTCAGTGACCTGTTTGACCGGGCAGCCAAAATTGATATCGACGACACTCACGCGGTACTCCTCGACGAGCCTTCGTCCGACCTTGGCCATCGTCTCGGGATCATTGTCCCAGATTTGGACTGCCAGAGGTCGTGGTTCATCGCCGACCCCCCAAAGCCGATCGGGATGTTCGCAGTCGTGCTCGTCGAGCCAAACAAATCCTCGGGCGTTGACCATTTCGGTAGCTTGGAGCCCCGCTCCCCCGAATTCCCGCACGATCTGACGGAATGCATAATTGGTATAGCCGGCCATCGGAGCTTGAAAAATGGGGGGGTAAACCTCCATCGGGCCGATCTGGACCGGTTTTGGGATCCGAGAAGTGTTGCTTTGGGGTGAGCCTTGTTCGATTTCCATGCGTAATACTGTACCGACTGCCGCTAAGTTCGCCGAGCCCAACCCAGATAGGATTCCCCGATGGGGCTGATCAAAAAGCCACCCCCTTGCGTTCGATTCGCCGCAGCCTTTTCTCACGAGGATCGGATCCTCAAGCTCGTCTGGGAACGCTTGGAATCGCGTTGGGGAAAAATCGCGGCATTGGGCCAAGCTTTCGATTTCATCGAATCACCCTATTACCACAAAACAATGTATTTAGCCCCTGAAATCGACAGCCCCCCCGTTCTGCGAAAACAAATGGCTGTCTTTGCCGATCCATACGACCCAGATTGCCTACCAAACGACAAAGTCGAGTCGAACCGATGGGAGGAGGCTTGGACCACAGAACTGCTCTCCCAAGAGAGTCCAACGACCAAACGACTCGTCAACATCGACCCCGGTTACTTGAGCATGACCAAACTCGTTTTGGCATCGACCAAGAATCGCGAGCATCGGATCTATTTGCGAGAAGGAATCTATGCCGAAGTGACCCTGGCATTTCGCGACCAAACTTGGATGACCATGCCTTGGACCTACGCCGACTACCAACGCAGCGATGTGCTTGAGTTTCTCACCCTAGCCCGCAGGGGTTTTACGCAGTCGCTGCGAGGAGTAAATCAGTGAGCAGTAGTTTGGTCTTAAGCTTCGCCTTAGCCGGCATCGTTATGGTTGCGTCGGTTGTTTCGCTTTGGGTCGTCTCTTGGGTGAAGTTCCACGCGCAGGGGCTAAGACTCATCGATATGCCCAACGAGCGAAAAGTGCATACCCAACCGATTCCGCGAGGGGGTGGACTTGGGATATGGCTCGGAGTCCTGTCGGTCTTTTCGATTGGAACATTGGCCGTAGCACTTGCGAGCTACTCTCCGGGTGTGCTGCCGGAATCTATCCCTGAGAGTCTTCGGCTGATGGTTCCGGGCTTGTGGTCCAAGCTCGGTTCGATATGGTTGCTTCTTGCGGGTGGTTCGGTCGTAGCGATCCTGGGTTTGATGGACGATCGGTTCGGGCTCGATTGGAGAGTTCGAATCGCTGTCGAGTTTGCTGTCGCTGCAGCGATCGTCTACGGATTGCAATTGCAACTGACAGCCTACATCGATCTACCTTGGTTGACTCCGATCCTGAGTGTGATTTGGATCGTGATGCTCATCAACTCATTCAACATGCTCGACAACATGGACGCACTGAGTGCGGGCGTTGCAGCAATCATCTCTGGGATGTTGGCCCTGATGCTTTTAACGACAAGCGAGCCGTCTCAGAGGGAACCTCAGTTGTTCGTCGCTGTGATGGCCTTGGCACTGCTAGGTGGCTTGATCGGTTTCCTTAAACACAATTGGCCACCGGCCTCGATTTTTATGGGGGATTCGGGTAGCTATTTCGTGGGCTATTGGATTGCGGTGACAACTTTGTTATCTACCTATTCGGGGTCGTCGGGTCAGGCCCCTCATGCGGTATTTGCTCCGCTATGTTTGTTAGCCATCCCAATCTATGATACCCTCAGCGTCATTGCGATTCGATTGCGGGAGGGTCGCAGTCCATTCCAAGCGGACAAAAAACACTTCTCCCATCGACTCGTCGAATTGGGAATGACGAAGAGGCAAGCTGTCGGAACGATTTACCTTGCGACATTGACTTGCTCTTTGGGAGCCTTGCTCCTGCCGCGTACGGATTGGATTGGTGCTGGGCTTGTGCTCCTGATCGTTCTAGCGATGCTAGGTCTGATTGCACTGCTAGAGAGTTTAACGAGCAAAAAGTCTAGTGCATGATGGTCTTCTCGTACTCGAAGCGGTCTAGTATAGCGATTCACCCAAGTAGTCAGCAAATTACTGTGTACCGCTTCGATCAACCATCGGTATCGCAGCAGTTCAAACAGCCATCGAGTAGCCACAGGAATCCCTGAAGATCAACTTTTATCGGTATTGCCTCATCCTTTTACCATTCATTTCGCATGTCCTCTTTACCAATCTCGTCCGACACGACTTTGACCGATATTGTCCCGCCTGAGCAGTCGACAAGGCGAAGTGCAGGGAGCTACCTAGCCGAATCGATTGTTTGGTGCGCTTTGACGCTCCTGTGCGTGCTGTCGCTTTGGATGCCTTGCGATACTTCTGTAGCCATCGGCATTGGGGATTCGATTTGGCATATCGGTTTATCGCTCGCGGCTTTCTACTTTGCTGCTCTATGCATCAGTTCTCTGGGGCAAGTCCGCTCTTGGCCGCGAATGTCTTTAGTGTGGCTGCTGATCGCAATGGTGGTGCTTTGGCATGTGCTTGCGACGAGCTATTCACTGGGCAGAACGAATCTGAGAAACTCGATCTATGGTTTTTGGCAATCGACCGCAACGTGGCTGCTTTTACCGACCATGGTTTGGTTGGTTCGCACACCGCAAACGGCTTCGCGGGTGCTCAAGCTCTGGTGGATCCTTGCTGTCTTTGCACTGCTATGGGGCTTTTGGGAATACGGCGTGATTCAACCCATGCAACGTGCCGATTTTGCGCAAGACCGCATCGGGTTCCTTCTTAGGAATCAAATCGATCCGGATTCATCTCAAGCGGTGCTGATTGCTAATCGAATTGAAAGCACTGAAGTGCTAAGTCTCTTTGCGCTGGCAAACTCCTACGCAGGTTTTCTTGTGGCGATCTGGCCGATTTGGCTCGGCTGGATGTTCCTGAGTTTCAAACAACGACGATCTCTTGGGTCGATCGCGTTGATCTTGGTTCTGGCAACAGGTCTATCGCTGTTACTGACCAAGAGCCGAACGGCCTGGGTGGCCACGGCGATAACCACATGCCTTGCCATGATTCTGGATCCTATTCTTCGCCGAGAACTGGGGCATACGATGCGCAAGCATCCGATTCTAGTTGCGGGTGTTCTCATCGCGCTGCTTGCGATCTTCGGTGGGGTCTACGCACTGGATCCACTGATCTTCCAGGAGGCCGGTAAATCGCTCGCCTATCGGATGGACTATTGGACGGGAGCTTTGGGATTGATCGCCCAACAACCTATCTACGGCTACGGCTCGCTGAACTTCCAGCCAACGTACTTGCAGGTCAAAAAGATCACCGCCGCAGAGACACCCGCTGACCCTCACAACTTCGTCCTGGAGCTTGCTCACAGCGGTGGTTGGTTCCTACTGGGGCTGACCTTATTTTTGATGCTGATTCTATGCTTTTGGGGTTTCCGGAGGCGCGTTTTCCCCAAAGACACCCTCGATGACCCTTTTGCAAGTCCTGCAGATAAAGAAAACCTATCCAAATCACGCTCGGTTTGGATAACGCTGATCGTATCAGCCGTCGGTATTTTCATTTACTCGTTCTTGAGGATCCCGAGCGACTTGGAAGTCATAGGTACGGGCCTGTCGCTTGCGATCGCAGGCCTGTTTGGATATTGGCTAAGCCGGCCACAGCCTAGCGCCTCGGTGCAACTGTTTGTTAAAAATCATCCGGTTCTGTTGCTGGTTTCCTTTTTGGGCGTGATGATTCACTTCCTTGCCTCTGGAGGTTGGATGCTGCCTGGGACGATGATCGCTCCGATGATCGCCTTGGGCCTGTGGCTCGCAGGAACGAACTGGAGCGAAAATTCGCAAAGAAAAAACGCTGCAGCCGGGCCATCGAAGTGGAAATCTCCCTTGGTCGCTACTGCAATCTTGGGCCTTTGGGGCCTGACGATGGCTTGGCCCTATCTGCAAGTGCAAAGAATCACCAGTTCATTTAGCAAGGATTCTCAGGGTCGATTGCAGATCGATGGCCCGATCGCAGACAAAGTCTTCCCCAGTGGAACCGAAATCGCAAATGCGATCGCTTCGGTACCCCACGATCCCGATTTGGCACGATGGGGCATGGAATTAGGTGCCACGGCTTTAGATTCAAAGCTTCCGGCAGACAAGAAAATCAGTTGGCTACCGATGTTTCGGCAAGCCTGCCGTCAACTGGTTCAAAGGGATCCGAACCACTCGGTGGCTTGTGCCGAAGCCGGCAGTCAATCGCTCCGGGCTTCGATCGCTCAAATGCTTGATCCATCTCTAAACCAGGAGATGATCGCCCGACGTGTCCCCGTCGGAGAGGTCCTTACTCGACCCGCCGCCCGAGGTCGAAACCAGAGACGTGGCGGCGGTGCTACGGTCAGACCCAGTGGGGGTGCTCCAGCGACTTTGACGGTGGCTTCAGCCCTTTTGCAGGAGTCCTTGGTCTACTATCAGGATGCGGCTAAGTTTGCACCCTCGAGCGCTGAACTGCATCTGCAATCCTCCGCGGTAGCCGCCATGCTAGGAAACTGGCGGGTGTGCGAATCGATGCTCGATCAGGCCGAAGAGATCGATCGACAGACTCCCCACCTGGATCGTAAAATCGAGGCCTCAAAGATTTGGATACCTCGTGAAATGGTCAAAGTCATCGAAGAGCGAGCCAAATCCGGTGGTAAACTCTCGGAGGATGCTACGGCAGCTTGGAATAAACTCAAATTATTGCTCGAACGGAGCGAATCGGTTCCGGGTGAACCAGTTCGCCAAGCGATGCGTAGCTTTTTCAAGTCTTCCTAATCTTTCTCGGCTCATTTTTTATTTTCGCCATTATGCGCAGTATTCTTCTTTTGCTCTCGTGCATTGCCCTGGGGTTTGGGCTTGCGAAACTCGATCATGATCGGCGTTTTGCCGGGGTCGAAAACCTCATGGGGAGCGAAAAAGGGGTCTCGACCGAGTCTTCAGGAGAAGCGATTCGCTCCGAGGTCGAAAAGCTGGCGACTCAGAAAGTTGGCAAGATCTCCGTCGTCAACGGGGCCGAACTGGACTTCGGACTCATGATGAAAGGAACCAAGCGATCCCACAAATTCGTCTTCAAGAACGTCGGCCAAGCCGACGCGAAGATTTGGTTCAAAGCCAGCACCTGCAAGTGTACCGTTGGGAAATTCACCGAAGCGACGCTCAAGCCCGATGAGCAAACCGAGGTCGAACTCGAATGGAAAGCCGAGAACATTCTCGAACAGTTCTCACAAACGGCCACCATCGGTAGCAACTGCCCCAGCCAAGAAGAGATCAAACTGGTCATCCGTGGCCGTATCGGCCAAGCTTACACGTTCGATCCACCCTCACAAAACCTTGGCGATTTGCTTTCCATGTTTGAGAACGAGGTGAAGTTCCGCATTTATTCGTTCCAGGAAGCGCCGATCAACATCGGTGGAGGCCAAGTCAAGGATCAGATTCTGTCCAAAAAAGTTCGCTTTGAGGCCCAAGAAGAGCAAACTCTCAAGCCTGGCGAAATGCCTGAGATGGCCGATGCACGTCGCTACGTCGATTGCAAAGTCACTTTGCTTCCAGGTTTACCCGCAGGCCCACTGAATCTAGAGCTACAAATCGTTAGGAAAAATGATTCAGCCGGCCCAGAGGAAGAGTTCTTGTTCTACAACATTCGGGCTCGCGTTGTGACTCCGATCCGAGTCATCGCCGGGGACGACTACAACGAAACTCGGAACATCCTGACAATGGGTGCAGCCAAGTCGTCGCAGGGTCTTAAGAAAAGTTTCATGCTTTCGATCCGCACAGAGGATTTTAAAGGGGATCCGAATGTAAGGATTGGAAAGCTTATTCCGGAGCAGCTCAAGGCGACGATCGGCACACCCAAGATTTCGGCCACGCAGAGAATCTATCCAATCTTGCTCGAAATCCCCCCTGGAAGTGATCCAGTCGAATTCGATGGCACCTTCAGCAAGGATTTCGGGAAAATCGTGATCGAAACGGATATGGAAACTTCGCCTACGATTCCGATGTACTTGAAAATCAGAGTGACTGAGGATTGATCGCCAAGTAGCATAGGCATTGAAGGACTCAAGGTTTCATGAAACGCAAGATCCGTACTCTTCGTTGGTTTGGATCTGAAACAACTCAAAATGGATCGGGCTATCGAACGATCAAGCTTGGGTTAATCTTTGCCGCTGTTAGCGTTTGTAGCGGTTTGCTCTTTGCACAGCCACCCAGGCTTAGGCTCGGTCAACGCCAGACGAAGCCCTCTCAGAATGTTCCCGCCCAAAACCTGCCCGGACAGAATGTACCGGTGAAGACCAAACAACCGTCTGATCCGCCCTCGACGGGACTCCAAGCCAACCCCTCCCAACCCCCAAGCGATCCTCCGATCACCGTCGCGACCGAAGAAGAGAAGAACCAAAAGATCGCCGCGGATTGGCAGAACCCTTGGTTGGTTTTCTACATCACGGGGAATCAATATGGATATCTTGAGCCGTGCGGATGTACTGGTCTGGCGAACCAAAAAGGGGGGATCAACCGCAAAGACACACTCCTCAAGAGTTTAAAGAACAGAGGATGGCAAGTCATCGCGTTGGATGCTGGCGATCAAGTCCGCCGAGATGGTGTTCAATCGGAAATCAAATTCAACTGGACGACACAAGCTCTGCGACTCATGGGCTATCGTGCGACCACCTACGGTGCCAAAGACCTGATGCTTTCCGATAACATCCTCATATCGGTTCTCAATGAGAATGCTGAGAACGATTTGTTCGTCTCTGCCAATGTCAGCATGTTGCCCGATCATGATGTGCGTTACAAGATCCTAACGGTAGATGGTCCTGACAAGAAACCTCGCAAGATCGGTATCACAGGAGTTTTGGGTGAGGAAAGCCTCAAAGCCCATGCCGGGATCAATCAAGGTTTTTTCTCTGCATCGCCTCCAATCCCTGCGCTAAAGGAAGTCTTAAACAAACTGACTGAGGAGAAATGCGATTATTTGATTCTCTTGGCCAATGCCAGCTTGGAAGAGACGCGAAAGATCGTTCAGGCAGTACCGGATTTTCAATTGGTGATCACCTCCGGGGGCTATGGCGAGCCGACATATCGACCCGAGGTTCTCCCCGGAAGTACTTCGGAGATCGTTCAAGCAGGAACCAAGGGGATGTATGCAGGAATCGTTGGTCTGTTCAATGATCCAGCCGTTCCAATGCGTTATCAACGCATCGCACTGAGTTCGCAGTTCGAAGACTCTCCTCGAATGCTTGACCTTTTCGGAAAGTACCAAGACGAACTGCGCAACAAGGCCGACGAAAACTTCTCAGCCCTGGGACTCCGGCCAACCTCCCATCCGTCAGGTCGGAGCTTCATCGGAACGAGCAAGTGCGGTGAGTGCCACACGACAGCCCATGAGATTTGGACTAAGACACCGCATGCTCATGCGACCGATTCGATCGTCAAGCCACCCGAGCGATCCATGGCAAGGCACTTTGATCCCGAGTGCATTTCCTGCCATGTGACGGGCTGGAACCCTCAGAAGTTCTCTCCCTACAAGACTGGATACGAGACATTGGAAGGCTCGGTCGATCTGCACGGCAATGGTTGTGAGAACTGCCATGGACCGGGACTCGAGCATGTTCAAGCCGAAGAGGATGCTGCAAGCGACAAAAAGCGAATTGAAGAACTCAGAGCATCGATGCGACTCACCTTAGCCAACGCACAAGAGAAGTGCCTTGAGTGTCACGACATCGACAACAGCCCCGACTTCCACAAAGAAGGGGCTTTTGAAAAGTACTGGGAGCAAGTCAAGCACTACGGCAAAGACTAGTTGCTAGGGCTTCGCACCAGTGACTGAGCGGATGTACTCGACTTCCGATGCTCGGTAGGGGGTTCCATCGCGGCGGAAGATGTCGTGGAACCATAGATCGGGTTCTTTGTCATAGGGTTTCTGCCACGAGTCCCACGGATAGATCGTCTGGCTCTTGCCATCGACGAATCCCCAGTTCTGAGCACCGACCATTTCCTCTTTGAAGATCTTAAGGTTGGGATCGAAGTAACTATTGTTTCCACGGGCCATGTACTCGGTGCAAACGATCGGTCGGTTGTAGCGTTTTAAAGATCGAATAGCCCGTCGCATGGCATCTCCATCGCCATAGTGATGGAAAGTGATGATGTCGGACTTTTCAAGACAAAGTTTATCGACTGGACTGAGCTTTGATTCGTCCTCCCAAAGACTGATCCAAACCCCGCAGGTCAGTGGTTGTGAGGGATTGATTTCGCGAGCCCACTCAAAGCAACGCTCTGCAAACAGGAGTCCCATTTGAGCTTTGTTGGGTAGTTCGGTCTTGGTTCCGTTACGTCCATACGAATTGGCATTGTCGTTATCGAGCTCATTGACCAAGTCCCAAGCTTGAATACGAGGATCATCTTTGAATCGCTTGAGGATCCCTTGAAGGTAGGGTTTCACGAGCACATGCTTGCTGGGGTCTCCTAAAATTGCTGCACCGGGGCTTTGAACCCATCCGCTGTTATGGACACCTTTTTTCGGTTCGCGTTGCTTCCCTGCATTGGGCTGAGGATCCCATACCGAATCGAAGGGAACAAAGATGATCCCGATTTTGTGCTTCTCGGCGATACTCAAGAATTGCTCCATACGATCGAGCAAATCTTTTCCATCTCCGGTCCATAGTAGATCGTGGAGAAACACTCGCATCGAGTTAAAGCCTAGGCTTTGGGCCCAGCCGAGCTCGGTATCGATCCTCTCCAAATCAAAAGTGCCGATTTGCCACATTTCAAGTTGATTGATCGCATAGGCAGGAATGTAGTTTGCGCCGACGAGCCAACCATGCTTGTCTTGCCAAGCTTTGGCTTGCTCCTCAGTCCATCGCTTTTGTGCGCTAGGCGTCTGGGCCTGTACGTCGGTGTTGGCGATGAGTCCGAAAAATGCAAGTACCAGAGGAATCCAACGCAGGATCCAGCATGAAAGACAACTGTGGTTTCGACGTAGCATCATTGCCTACTTAGAGAAAAAAGGTTTCCTAGGGGAGGGCGGACCGGAGTCTAAGTATAGCAAACCATGCGCATCCAAAGGAACATCCTTAAGCGAGTAACTCTTGGATCACTTGGCCATGCACATCGGTCAAGCGACGTTGGATTCCGTTGTGATAGAACGTCAATTTCTTGTGATCGATCCCCAGCAGATGCAGCGCCGTGGCATGAAGATCATAGCAATACGTGGGATTCTCTTGGGCCTTAAAGCCAATAGGATCGCTTGCCCCATAACCGACTCCCCCTTTTGTTCCACCTCCTGCCATCCATGCGGTAAAAGCACCTGGATTGTGGTCTCTTCCCTTTTGCTGTCCTTGCATAAAAGGTTGGCGACCAAACTCGCTGGTGCAAATCACGAGGGTCGAATCGAGCAACCCTCGCGCTTTGAGATCCTCGATCAGCGCCGATGCTCCGGTGTCTAAGATCCGTCCCCAATATCCATGGTCCCGGAGCAAGTCTTCGTGGGAATCCCAGTTGGGGCGAATCGCTTTCTTCGAGGTGTTCTCGGCACCGCAGTAGATCTGAACAAAACGAACACCTCTTTCGACTAGCCTCCTTGCCAACAAGCATTGCTTGCCAAACGGGCCGATGTCGGGATCCTCGAGTCCATACAAAGCATGGATGGCTTGGGTTTCCAGTGCCAGGTCAACGACCTCGGGCGCACTTAACTGCAACTTACCCGCCAACTCAAACGAAGCAATTCGAGCCTCCAGGAGTGAGTCTGCAGGTCGGGATTGAGCGTGCTGGCGATTCCACTTTTGGAGTAGCTCAACAGCGCGGTCTTGGGCATCCCGCGGAATCTCGCGAGCCGGAAACAAATCCCGAATGACCTCTTTTTCAGAACCGATCTCCATGATCGTCCCTTGGTGAACCGCAGGTAGAAAACCCGCTCCCCAATTGATGATTCCTCCAGGGGGTAGACCACGCGAATCTGGCAGCACAACAAACTCGGGCAAGTTGTCCGACTGGCTCCCCAGTGCATAGGCAACCCACGATCCCATCGAGGGAAACCCCGGCTGAATAAAACCGCTGTTCATCATGAACATCGCTGGCCCATGCAGCGCCGATTTGCTTTGCATCGAATAAATAAACGCCATCTGATCGACGCAGGCAGATAGCTTGGGGAACAAGTCCGACATCCACAGGCCCGATTGTCCTCGTTGACGGAACGGCCAGAAACTCTTGGCATGTTTTCCAGCCACTCCCGCAAATGTCTGCTTACCGAGCTCAGAGTCGAAGGCCGTTCCATCGAGCTTTTCAAGCTCGGGTTTGTAATCCCAAGTATCGACGTGACTTAGTCCACCCGGACAAAAGATTTCGATCACATGCTTGGCCCGCGCCGGATGATGCAAACCTTGATCAGTGCCGGATACCTCTGATGCCGATGCCAGAGCGTCTCGATGCAATAGAGTGCTACAAGCTAGCGCACCGAGTCCGCTTCCTAGGCTTGTGAGCCAATCTCGACGCGCAGATCGGATCGAGGATTCTACCTCCGCCTCAATCGACATAGATGAACTCATTGGTGTTAAAGAGGACTCGGCATAGTTGAAATAACCCGTCGCTTTCGATCAGTTGCACCGCACTTGCGATCTCCTCGCCGGTTGGAGGCCGACCAAAAGCCAAACGAATCGCTCGCTGAGCTTGAGTCTTTAGGTCGGCGCCTGCCTCTTGCTTGAGCCTTGCTGCAAATCGGTCGCTCTGTTGCATCACAAACGCATTGTTGAGGGTCGCCAGTGATTGGATAGCTGTCGTGGTGGTGTTCCTCACCGGAGTCATCGTTGCAGGATTGGGGCAATCGAGGCTGGTCAAAAATGGGTGCGGTGTGGTTCGAACCACAAACCTATACACGCTTCGTCGAAAGACCTCGGGCACCTCCAAAACACGGTGCTGGTATACCGGTGCATACTCTTCTTGGTAATCAAAATCCCGATAACCAGGACCATGCATCGTTGCATCGAGCGAACCGGAGACCGCAAGCATCGCATCACGAAGTGACTCGGCATCCAACCGTCTCGGGTTTTGTCGCCATAACAAGGCATTGCCAGCATCGAGAGTTCGTCCTGGATTTTCATCGGCGATCGAAGTGCGCTGGTAAGCGTCCGACAAGAGTATCATGCGATGCATGCGCTTGATCGACCAATCGCCGCGTTGCAATTCGCTTGCCAACCAGTCCAACAATTCCCGATGCGTTGGCATCGCTCCCCCGAGCCCAAAATCGCTCGGTGTCGCAACAATACCTTTCCCAAAATGATAGTGCCACAATCGATTGACAATCACCCTTGAGGGTAATGGGTTGTCCTGGGAAGAGAGCCATTTGGCAAGCGCGATCCGTCTCTGTGCATCGCTCGAGGTTGCATCCAAAGGGGAACTCTCAAAGTGGCTCGGCCCAACGCACGATACCGTCTTGGGAAGCACCAACTCCCTTGCATCTTCGGTGTTGCCTCGATGCAATCGATGGATCTGGGAGGGAGTCTCTGCAATCACACCATAAACGCGTCGAGGTTGTGGCAACTGATCTAACTGCTTCTGAATCGAATCGGACTCTCTTCGGAGCATCTCGATGCGCTCGGTTTGCTCGCGAGACTCGTTAGGCTCTAGCGGTGCGATCAATGCATCGACGAAACAAATCTGATCATGACCAATCCCATTTCCTCCGTCGGTTGCAATGAGCGTCAGGAGCGAGTCCTTTTGAGGTAGTTCCAAGCGAATTTTTTGAAGGCCATCATCACGGCCTAAGCCGACAGCTTTGTAAACCATCTGGCCGTCGAGGAGCACATAGACATCTGCCCCTTTGCTGGGTGTCTGGCCAAAGTAACCGACCATCGCGTTGAATACCAAAGGACTATTTTGTGGCACTTCCTTCGAGAAAGCCTGGCTCAACCGCTCGGTGGATAATCGGAACGTGATTCCTGCATTCGCATGAAGCGAGAGCATGCTATGCAGAGGTGGAGCGCAGTCGATTCCATCGAGGCTTGTCGAGAACTGGGAGTTAACCGGTCCGTTTCGAATCGCATCCCATGCCTTCGAATCCGTGGCTGGGATTCCACTTGCAATCGAGCTACCGTTGGGAACAAAAACCGATTCGATCCAATCGTTTTTGGTCGGATTGCGTCGGTTGGGAACAATTTCCTCGAGAAACCCTTTCTTATCGTTGGGCTCTCTGGCTATTCCAGTACTTGGATCCAATCCAGCCCCTACGACTCCGGTTCCAAATCCATTTCCACCTCCGACCAGATCGGCCAGCAAGAGCCCTCGACTCGATCGAAGCAGTTCCTGATCGATTTGGGATTTGCGTTCCTTGAGTTGGTTCCTCGTCGCTTCAATCGTTTGAGACTCTTGATCCGAGACGAGGCGATCTCCCCGCTTGACTCCGGAGAAGATCGCCACGAGCGAATAATATTCATCTTGCGGAATAGGATCGAGTTTATGGTCATGGCATCGAGCGCAATGGATCGTCATGCCGCAGATGCTGGTCATCACCTGAGCGACCATGTCGTCTAGATCATCGGCTCGAGCCAAACGCTTAATCACTGGGCTAGGGGTCTCCGCTTGGCCGACAAAATCCCATGGACCTGCGGCTAAAAAGCTCGAAGCGATCGTCGCTTGTGGATCCGCCGGTGAGAGAACATCTCCTGCGATCTGATCCTCGATGAACTGATTGTAAGGCAGATCGGCATTCAGAGCATCGATCACCCAATCGCGGTAACGCCAAGCGTTGTCGCGTCGCTGATCCCTTTCAAATCCATGCGTATCGGCATAGTGCGCGATATCCAGCCAATGCCTAGCCCATCGCTCACCGTACCTTGGTGATGCAAGTGTGCGATCGACCAGCCTTTCCCAAGCATCGGTGGATGTGTCTGCCAGATAATCATCGACATCCTCGGGGGTAGGGGGAATACCCAGCAGATCGAAATACAAACGTCGAATCAATGTCTCTCTAGGAGCCATCGGCACAGGCGTGATACCTTGGGCTCTTCTGGCCTGTGAAAGGAATCGATCGATCGGGCTTGCATCATCGACATTATCGACAGAGTTTTCGGGGACGTTGACTTGTTGGATGTTCTTCCAGGCCCAATGATCGAGCCTAGGATCTCGGAGTTGCTCAGGATCCCAAGGTGCATCGTTGTTGATAAATGCTCGAAGTGTATCGATCTGTGATTCTGATAACGGCGAGCCAACTGGAGGCATTCGAGTCTCATCGGTTGCAGTGACTCGTTCGATCATGAGGCTTTCGTTACCGCGACCTAATTCGATGGCCTTTCCCGATTGCCCTCCGGCAAGCAATCCTTCGCGCTGATCGAGTCGCAGGCCACCTTCGCTGTTGCGCTGAGAATGGCACTCGATGCATCGGTCGCGGAAGATCTCCAGTGCCGATTGCGGTTGCTGACCCCACGACATCGAGGTCGCAATTAAGAGCGATGCGAAGACGAAGCATGACCGACCGATAGCCACTTGAACCAACTCGCGCAAGTACACTTGCGGGCCGCTATAGAGGTGATCTGAAAGAAGCTCGATCACACCACGGAGATTAACCTGGAATTTATGCTCGGAAGACATAGGCAGTTTCTGCTGTCTTGATGTGGTCGCAAAGGGTTCGTAGCAGTCGCAATGATTCCCGAATTGACTCAACGATGCTTCGAATTCCCAAGAGAGGAGACCTAAGCGTTCACATCGCGAATACAATTCGCTTCCTGAACGCCTGGCACATGCTTAGGATTTGATTTCGAAGATCGCTTCGACCTCGACGGCCGAGCCGGTTGGGATCTGAGCAAAGCCCAACGCGCTGCGGGCGTGGAAACCGTCAGTGGTCTTGCCGTAAATTTCGTGGAGCAGATCGCTGCATCCGTTGACCACGAGGTGTTGTTCATGGAATTCAAGTGTCGAGTTAACGCAGCCTAGAAGTTTCAAGACGCGTAGACCGTTGAGGGTGCCGTGGAAGTTCCAGACCGAGTTGAGGATCTTTTCGGCGCATTCGCGAGCGGCCACTTTGCCTTGTTCGACGCTCACCCCGGCGCCGAGTTTTCCTTTCGTGTCGCTGACGTGGCCAGAGGTGATCAGCAGGTTTCCGGTGCGAACGACCATGGCTAGGTAACCGGGTTCTTGTTTGGTGAACTTGACACCGAGTGATTCGGCTTTTTCTTGTGGGCTCATCGGGTGAAATTCCATTCAAAATGGGAGTAGGTATGGAGCAAAACCGCGGCGAGATTGTATCACAAGTTACATCATTGGAGTATCGTTGGTTCGATACCTAGATGGATCAATCGGTAGCAAGAGTTTCTAGTTATTCTTGACCGATTAAACTACGAGCTAAGCTAACGATTTCAGACCGGTTCGTGTTGACTTTGGTTAGGATTTTGATTGCTGGGCCTTGGAGTCTTTGCAATTCGTCTTGCATCAAAGGTTTATTAGTCAGAACAATGATCGGTACAGTCGTGGTGCTAGGGGATGCACGAAGTAGGTCAAGACAAGTAAACCCATCCATTTCGGGCATCATAAGGTCGAGAATGATGAGTGAGGGAGGGTTGAGTTCTGCTATTTTTATGGCTTCTTTTCCATTGCTTGCGATTCGGGGCACCCATCCGTTTCGGCTGATCGTTCTTGAGATAATATCACTACTGGCCGAATCGTCTTCTACGATCAGAACGTATCTTGATCGGTGGGCGAGAACTGTTTTGGAGACCGTTGAAATCAGATCGTCCCATACGATAGGCTTCGACAAACACGCTTTGGCTCCAAGAGCCATTCCGATCGATTTGTTGTCGTGTGCTGTTAGCAAAACCACGGGTATAGATGACAAGCTAGTGTCGGCTTTGAGTGTGGCAAGCACTTGCCAGCCATTTAGACGGGGCATCATAACATCGAGAAGAATCACATCTGGTTTTTGGGATTTCGCTAAGATCAAAACAGTATCTGCCTGATTTGTCGTAACAACGTGATAGCCTTGATTAGAAAAAAAACGGTCAATCAGTTCCAATGAATCGGCGTCATCATCTATAGCCAAGACGGTGCCTTGTTGACTCTGACGTTCTTGCATTGATCTTGGAAGTGATTCGAATGACTTCGCTACGACATCGTTGTTCGACAGGCTGGGGTTCTTTTTAGGTGTAGATGTGGAGCAAAGTTTCAAAGAACTTTCTATTAGGTCATCGCTTAAAGCTCTCGGTAATTCGATGATGAATGTCGATCCGCTTCCGAGTTGGCTCAGCACATGAATATCACCTCCTAGCAACCGAATGTAGTTCTTCGTGATCGCCAATCCCAATCCGGTACCCCCGTACCTTTTTGTTGTCGAATCATCTGCCTGTACAAATGGTTGAAACAATCGCTCGATCTGAGATTCAGAAATGCCGATCCCTTGGTCGATTACAGAAAACCGAATCCATGGAGCACGGTTGTTCTTAAAAGCCTCAACGATTAGGTCAACGGTACTGTGCGAAGAGAACTTACAGGCATTCGATAACAGGTTCAGTAGACACTGCTTAATCTTCAACGAATCCGATTTCATTCTTCCGATATCACTTGAGATCGAGCATTGAATTACATTTCGATTACTCGATGCGATAGTTTCAGTTGTGTTTAAGATGTCTTTGACTAAGGCAGAGATGTCGAAATCTTCTGCAGATATAGTGGTTTTTCCCGACTCGATTTTAGCCATATCCAGGACATCGTTGATCAAGTTAAGCAGATGCTGACCTGCTTTTTTGATTTTTGATAGATCTCGACCAATCTCATCCGGAGAGAGTTTTCGCGAGTCTTCGGCCAGCAAGTCGGCGTAGCCTAAAATGGCGTTCAAAGGTGTTCGTAGTTCATGGCTCATGTTCGCTAAAAACAAGGTTTTTGAACGGTTTGATTCCAGGGCTTGGTCCCTTGCTACGATCAATTCCGAGTTTATTTTTTCTTTTTCAGCTTCAATTCGCAGTCGCAGAATAGTAAGACCTATTTGGGACGAGATGGACTCTAGGAATCGCAACCAACGATCGCACCAAAAGGCATCGCAGGAACGAACTGTTAACAGAATGGTTCCTTGAGAATTTTCCTGAACTGGAATAGGCAAATGAACTTGATGGTTTTCGACTTTCAAACGACTGGTTTGTTTCAAGGCGGCAATCGAATCCCTTGCGTGAGCTTCCGTGCGATCGCCCGATGCTGAACGGTTTTGCGATCCAACCGGTTGCAGTGGTGGGGGATGAACCTCCAGGTCCTGAATTCTTAGTGCTGGGGTTTCTTTGAATATCGCAATAATCCGTTGGAGTACTCGCGTTTCGGTCTTTTCGTACTTCAAGACAACGTCTATTTTCGCTTGAAGATCCAATTCCTCTCCTTGACGTACTAGCTTCTCTTCGCGTTCATTTGCTTCTTCGAGGGCCGCTAGAAGCTCTGCAGCATATGCATTTGCATTTGCGAGCGAGTCGACTTTCTTATTAAGCGTGGAGTTCTCCTGGCGGAGAGCGTCTAGCTCCTTGTATAGCTCACTTATACTGGGTTCCATACACTACTTTATATGAACAAGGAAAATTTTGATTTCATCGCTGACTCAAGGAAGGTAGCAACGCCTGCGTACTCAAGGCCGTCTAACAACTCGCCTCTTTGGATCCCCATAACAGACATCGAGGTTTCGCATGCGATCATGTGAACACCAAGCTCTCGTGCTAGGGAAATCATATCCGTCAGGGACTCAACTTTCTTGCTTTTCATCAAACGCTTGAAGAAAACGGGTCCCAAACCAAGCATGTTCAGCCGACTCGAAGGTACCGAACCGGGATCTCCGGGGAGCATTGCTGTAATCATCTTTTCGGAAAAACTCTTATTCGAAAAACTTCGGGATGTTCGAAGGGCGTTGAGCCCCCAAAAGGTGAAGAACATCGAAACACTCATCCCGCTCGATGCGGCTCCAATCGCGATGCTAAAGGCAGCGAAAAGCTTGTCCAAGTCCCCGCTCAAAACGAGCAAAGAAGCTCGGTGCTCAGGAATATTCCCCCCACCGGAGTTGACCGATTGAAGAAGGCTTGCCACTTGAGATTCGATTCCGGCCAATCGCTCGTCAAAATGATGCGCGATGCGTGCATCGATCAAGGATTGAATCTGCTCTGGATTCATTTGCGGTTTTTGACGATCGAGTGTCATAAGGAGTGCTGTTTTAGACGCATTTCAGGATCACCGCTGTTTGAAATTCCTCTGTCGCTTGAATCGCCAGCAGCTGATGACCCATGGTACGAGTCCAAGCCTGAACATCTGCTTGAAAAGAAGGATCCGAGGCAAATACGGTCAGTTGATCTCCAACATGTAGTCCCTTCATCGCTCGAGATATGCGAACGATCGGAATCGGACATACCAAACCTCTGCAATCAAGTTCTTTGTTAGACATCATCAGTCCTTTCCGAACGGCCCGCCCTTTGTGTCTAGTATCTGCGTGATCATGGTTTCAGTCCAGGCGTCTCAATCTCGAATCTAAATGCCCAAGCCACCCTGAATGATTTCAAAAAGCGTGTTTTCATGCGAATTCCGGTAGCAAACATACCGTTTTCCAGACATTTTAAGGATTATTCAAGAATCGATACACCGAGAAATTTGCTCCAGGCGAAGTTTCAATTCGCCAAGCATGATCGCTGTGGCTCCCCAAACCCAATGTCCATCGAGCCAAAACCCAAGCGTCTCGACTTGCATCCCACTGCGGGAGATAACCCGAGATTTCGGACTCAATTCCAGAAGCTCTTCAAGTGGTAACCAAAGCACTTTGTCGACTTCCTGAGCATTTGGAAACATCTGAGGAACCTCACTTCCAACACCCAGCATCGGTACGACCCGGTGTTGACTCGCAAAAACATAAAGCTGTGGCATCGATCCAATCAACTCGACACGGTCGGCGCTGCAACCGAGCTCCTCTTTGTACTCCCGACAAGCTGTTTGCTGAGGTGTCTCTCCGGGCTCGCACCTTCCCCCAGGAAAGGAGACTTGACCGGCATGCTCAGACATGTTCGCCGGACGAAGCGTCAGGGGAATCGACCAGTTTACATGCGCACCGGACGGCTCCCCCTGAGGCAAAAGTACCATCAATACTGCTGCCGTGTGTGAAGATCGTGGCGCAGGACCTCGATGACGCCCATAAGAAACCTTCGGTGCAAAAGGATTGGCTCGATACGGGCGACTTTGAAAAACACCTTGCCATCGACCTCGAAATTCCTCGGGGTCAGCCAGAATTCGTCTGGTTTGTTCGATCGCCGCGAGTCCCAACTTATAATCACCCCACAAAAGCAAGGGAAAAACTCCATTCCGAAGGATCCTAACTTGGTTTATCATTCCATCTTGCCCCGAACTGCTTAGCAACCCCAATTGAACCCTACGATCGACTATGGCCCGCCGCTCTAGCAACGATACCGAAGCGCTCGCCAATGTATTGCGGCTCCTGCCAGCCAAATGGCTCATCGGCCTGCTCGTCGCTGTCGTCTTGTACTTCTTCCTCCAACCACGACTAAATCAGTGGTTCGGATGGAATCTGCCTAGCATTGCCGCCATGGCCGGCAATGAAGCTCCCAAACCATCGAAGAAACCCGCCGAGTCCAAGCCGATAGAGCCCAAACCGTCAGCTTCCAAAACAATGGAGCCAAAGGTAACGGAGTCGAAGGTAACGGAGACTAAATCAACGGAGTCTAAGTCAACGCCAAGCAGCCGATCTACCGCTGGCCCAAAACAAGCCGATGAGGACTACAAGTTTCGAATCCTCAAATCCATCGGTCGCGATCGCTACGAATCGCCAGCAGGACTCATCTATGCACCGGGAAGCGAGGAGGGACATCGGCTGGCTCATATCGCTCGGCACCTTGAAGATCAGCCCAATCGGCCAGGTTCGCACGGAGTCTTCGACGGCGACATGGCATCCTTCTTGATCGCTATTGATGATGCTTACAAGCGAGCACGCGGACATGCCAAAGGAACCAAGAGTCGAGTCGAGGATGGGATGACCGTCATCGAGGCCCCTTTTGATCAAACGATCGGCTATCTCGGGGGATCCGAAGGGGCTCGCAAAAAGAATCCGAAACTCAAGAAGATGCGACTCGTCGTGCGAGACCGAAATCTCATCACCGCTTTCCCTATTCAGTAACCTTGCGATGTCTCAACCTTTTGTGATCTACGTCAAGCATTGCCCGATTTGCGGAGATGGACTTTGCCGCGTGAGGGTCTGCCAAGACCGCCGCCGAGGTCGACTCACGGGCTGTATCCTGTGTGATGAATGCGAAACGGTCTGGACCGATCCGAGCCTCAAACAGAAGTTCACCCGAGGCAAAGTCAGCGCAACTCCATGCTGCCCAGACTGCGGCGAGTCGCTTTGGGACGATAACAGCCACTGGGCCGATATTCCCGAAGTCTGTTTACTGGGTTGGTACGACTCTGTTCAAATCGTCCGCACGGAGCATCGCGACCATAGGACCTGAATTTTTTGTATCATGTCGCTCCATTGCCCGCTCACGCAAGACTCAAATTAGCTCTTCTTTCATCGGTTTTTCTGTTCAATGCTTACGATCATCATCATCCTGTTTGTCTTGGGCTACCTTGCCATCGCTCTGGAACACCAAATCCATATTAATAAGGCTGCTTCGGCGATTTTGACCGGTGTTCTTTGCTGGACTCTCTACGCATTGAACTACGGGACGCTTGTGCCAACAGATGCCTTCGAGCACTGGCAGGCCGCTCACGGTGTAGCAGATAGCGAAGGGGGTATGGATCCGAAACTTCATTTCCTCGTCGATGGCCAACTGAGCCATTTGTTCTCCGAGACGGCTGGGATCCTATTTTTCTTGATCGGTGCGATGACGATCGTCGAACTTGTCGATGCTCATGAGGGCTTTTCGCTCATCACACGGTATGTCCGATCCAAGAGCAAAGTCTCATTGCTGTGGGTCATCGGGATCTGCACGTTCTTTTTATCTGCGGTGCTTGATAACCTGACGACAACGATCGTGATGATATCGGTTCTACGCAAGCTCGTTGCCGATGCGCAGTTGCGACTCATCTACGTTGGTATCGTGGTCATCGCGGCCAATGCCGGAGGAGCTTGGACGGTCATCGGGGACGTCACCACGACGATGATCTGGATGAAGCACAAGATCGGAGAGTGGGAAGTGATGCGGGATTTGTTCCTTCCAAGTGTCGCTTGTTTGCTGGTTCCACTTGGGATCCTCTCGATGCAACTCAAAGGCGAACTCGAATACCCTAAGGAAACCGAGGCGGATCAAGAGGAGCGATCGATCGAGACGTGGCACAAGGCCTTGTTTTTGTTCCTTGGAGTCGCCGGTCTTTTGAGTGTGCCGATTTTTAAGACCTACACGCACTTGCCGCCGTTTATGGGAATGATGCTCAGTTTAGGATTTCTGTGGCTGGCCTCTGAACTCGTCTCGCACACGATGGACGAGAAGACCAAAAGCAGTACTGGTGTGCTGGCGGCTTTGAGGCGTATCGACATGTCGAGCGTTTTGTTCTTTCTTGGCATATTGCTGGCCGTTGGTGCTTTGGGATCGATGAATGTACTTACGCAGCTTGCCGAGTACTTGCAAGCTACCTTGAAGAATCAGTCGCTCATTGCCGTGATCATTGGGCTTGTATCGGCGGTGGTCGACAATGTTCCGCTGGTAGCTGCGGGGATCGAGATGTATTCGGCAACCAATCCACTGAACGATCCGTTTTGGATGTTGCTAGCCTACTGTGGGGGAACCGGTGGGAGTTGTTTGATCATCGGATCTGCAGCCGGGGTGGCGGCCATGGGTCTTGAGAAGATCGATTTCTTCTGGTATTTCCGAAAAATCTCCCCCCTTGCTTTTGCAGGATATTTCGCAGGAATTGCAGTTTATTTCCTGCAACACTGGATCTTTTAAGTTGGGTTGGTTAGAAAATTGCAGTTCACAGAGGCTTGGCGTTTGTGATTTAGCCGATTCACCCTAGCAGGATCTTTATGTCGACTTATCCCGATCGAACTTCGACCCTCCCGGACGATCAACGGATTGTCATGACCTCCGTAGGGCTCACAAGCCCCAATGGCACGAACATCGAGAGCTACCGCGAAGCTTTGCTGGCTGGTCGCAGCGGGGTTCGCAATTACAACATCCGTTATGTGGGCGACACCCATGCGGGGGTGTGCGAGTTTGAGGGAACCAAATACCAAAGTCGTCGGGATGCAAGGCGCGGGACGCGCGCCGGAACCGTAGGGATCTGGTCTGCCGGCGAGGCCATCGCTCGCAGTGGGCTCGACTGGGCAAACGTCGACAAGTCCCGAGTGGGTGTCTATGTAGGGATTACCGAGCATGGGAACGTCGAGACCGAAAACGAGATCTACTCGATCTCCCAGTTCAACTATGACACGTCGGTCTGGTCACACCATCACAACCCCCGCACGGTGGCCAACAATCCCGCCGGCGAAATCGCATTGAATCTAGGGATAACCGGTCCGCATTACACCATCGGTGCAGCTTGCGCGGCTGGCAACGCTGGGATCATCCAAGGCGTACAAATGCTCCGATTGGGTGAATGCGATTTGGCGATCGCAGGAGGGGTGGCCGAAAGCATTCATACCTTTGGGATCTTTGCTTCATTCAAATCCCAAGGGGCACTGGCAAGCCACAGCGATCCGACGAAAGCATCGCGACCTTTTGATACGGATCGAACAGGGATTGTGGTCTCCGAAGGAGGGTGCTTGTACATCCTCGAACGCCTATCGGATGCCAAGAAGCGGTCGGCCAAGATCATCGCAGAGATTGTCTCCTATGCGATCAACACCGACGCGACCGATTTTGTGCTCCCGAATCCCGAGCGCCAGGCCCAGTGCGTGCGGATGGCTCTTGCTCGTGGAGGACTTTCGCCTGAGCAGATCCAGATCGTCAGTACCCATGCGACAGGAACCACTAGCGGTGACAATCAGGAGTGCGAAGCCCTTCGGCAGGTCTTTTCTGGGGTAAGCACGGTTCGGTTCAACAACACCAAAAGTTTTATTGGGCACACCATGGGTGCTGCCGGAGCCTTGGAATTGGCGGGGAATTTACCTAGTTTTGAGGACGGGGTTTGCCATGCTACGATAAATGTGGACAATTTGGATCCGCAATGTGCCTTGGACGGACTGGTTATCAACCAGCCGCAGGAACTTCGACGCGTCGACTACATTCTCAACAATTCCTTTGGAATGTTGGGGATCAATTCCGTACTCATCGTAAGGCGGTTTTAGTGCGACGATTGGTTTTTCAAAGGGTCCGCAGACGATTTGAATTTTATCACCGATATCCTTGGGAGTGATTTGATCCATGACAGCCGCAGAAATCCGGAATGAGATCCTCGATATTTTGAGCGACATTGCTCCAGACGAGGATCTTTCCGGTCTGGAAGATAGCAAGTCTTTTCGCGAGCAGCTTGAGCTCGACAGCATGGACTTTTTGGACATTGTGATGGAGCTTCGCAAGCGTCACCGAGTTCAGATTCCTGAGGAGGACTACGGCAATCTAGCGAGCATGTCCTCGACGGTGACTTACCTTGAGCCCAAAATGCGCGACATCGTTCCGGCGTAGTGTTCTGCGAATTATCTAGCCACCATATACACGGCGGTTGCTCCAGCACGCTTGGCCGTGTCGTAAACTCGAAGCGCATCGCCTGCCAAAATACTGTCCTCTGGATCGACGATGATTGGAACATCGGCCCGTACATTCAAGATCGCTACGAGCCGCTCTTGGATATCTTGAAGCGACTTGACCACTAAGCCGTTCCACTGATACTCGATTTGATCCCCTTGGGCCTTGATCTTGATCACGCAGTCGTGGATGTCTTCCTGCGGTGGACTCGGTGGGGTGTCCTTGGATTCCCCTAGCGTTGTATCGGACTTGGCCGATACGGAGCTGGGCAAGAGCTTTTCGAGCCTTTGAAAGGAGGCTGTGGTCAAGAAGAATACCAGTAGTAGAAACACCACATCGATCATCGGTGTCATCATGCTATCGAGCGAAGTTCGGCCCCGGGGGTTGCTGTAATTGGTTTTCATCGTTCGTCCTCGTACACGGCAAAGACGATGTCGGAATTCCCGGTCACTGCGCAAACTTTCAGAAGCTTGGCAATCGGCGCGTAGCTTGCCGATTTATCGGTTCGAATTCGAATGCGAATCGGATTTCGACCGTTTTCCTCCATCTTCGCCAGGATCGCATTACCGACCTGATCCAATGGAACCTTGGCGCTGTTGACCATGTAAGTTCCATCCGATGGGATTTGGATCGTCAGTGTGGCTCGATCCGAAAAATCGGAGATTCCTGAGGCAGCCATCGGTAGTTCAAGGGGCAAAAAATTCTCTTGCTTGGCCAAGTGACTGCTGACCAAGAAGAAAATAATCAGCAAAAACGTTACGTCGATCATCGGTGTTAGGTTGATCGAAACGCCACGGCTACCGGGATAATTTGGAACTCTCATGCTAAGATTGTACCTGCTAAAATTCAGCCAAACCTATGCGCTAGCGTTTCACGGTTTTATTTTTTCCAGATCCTCCACCAACTAGAAATTCACTTCGAGCATGCGGGTCGCCTATTTGGATTGTTCGAGTGGCATCAGTGGCGATATGACCCTGGCGGCCTTAATCGACTGTGGAGCAAATCTCTCGAATATTCAATCCGCGATGGATTCGATGGATTTGGGGGCCCAGGTTTCGATTGCAACGGTTCGCAAACGAGGTTTCCGCGCGATCAAGCTCCATGTGGCTGCTCCAGAGGACCCAGTGCATCGGGATCTAGAACAGATCCTCGGTTGCATCAGCCGAGCAAGGCTCAGCCCAGGTGCTCGAAGAATCGCCAGTCGCATCTTCGAACGGCTTGCCAAGGCCGAAGCCTGTGTTCATGGGGTATTGATCGACCAAGTTCACTTTCATGAAGTTGGTGCAGTCGATTCGATCGTCGATATCGTCGGTACGGCGGTGGCTTGGGATCAGCTTGGAATCCAGCGAGCCCAGGCGAGTCCGGTTCCAACCGGAACGGGTTTTATTCAGATCGCCCATGGTCGCGTTCCCGTACCGGCTCCTGCAACAGCCGAGCTACTCAAAGGGGTACCGATCGCGCAATGCAACTTAACCCACGAACTTACCACTCCGACCGGAGCGGCGATCCTATCCGAACTTGTCGACTCCTATGGAAGCATGCCATCGATGCAGCTTGAGTCAATCGGTATAGGAGCAGGAACACTTGAGCTCCAAGACCGAGCTAATTGTTTGCGAATTTTCGTTGGTAGAGAACACGAGTCAACGTCGTCTGAGGGAGTTCTTCGCGACAGTGTGGTTAAGCTCGAAACGAATTTGGACGACATCACCGGGGAAGAGATTGGATTTGCGATTGAGCAGTTATGGCAAGCCGGTGCGTTGGATGTCTTTAGCGTCGCGATCCAGATGAAAAAGAACCGGCCAGGGACACTCCTGAGCGTCATTGCCAATCCTGAGGACACTCAGCGGCTCGAAGAGGTGATGTTTCAGCACACTCGGACCCTTGGGATTCGAAAATCGACACACGATCGCAGCGTTCTTGTGCGCCGTGAAGTGCAGGTCGATACTCCATGGGGCACGGTGGTTTGCAAGGAAGTGATCTATCCTGATGGCACTCGTGGGTTATCCCCCGAGTACGAGGACTGCCGAAAAATCGCCATCGAGCATGGCCTAAAACTCGCCGACATCGTTCGAACAGTGGAAAAGGCAGGGAAAAATTGATCTGTAAAACTAGAGTAAAATATGATCGAATGAAGCGGAAATAGGTATCGAAGGGGTAGTAAAAGGGTAGTACATGTCGAGTAGGATCGGACAGCCAACAAGCGGGAGCACACCTTCGAGCGGTTCGCTTGCGGTGGCCGTCGTTGACATCGGTTCGACAAGTATCCGCATGGCGATCGCGGAGATCGAGGGGCAAGGGCAAGTTCGCACGCTCGAGGAAGTCTCGCGAGCGGTTTCTTTGGGCAAAGATACTTTTACCAACCTAGCGATCTCCCGAGAGAGTATCGAAGAGTGCGTGAGGATATTGCGAAGCTATCGGCGACTGATGCAAGAGTACGGCATCACTCGACCTGATCAGATCCGTGTGGTAGCTACCAGTGCTGTGCGTGAGGCGAGCAATCGCTTGGCGTTTCTAGACCGCGTCTACATCGCTACGGGGCTCGAAGTCAAGATACTCGATGAGGCCGAAGTCAACCGGATCACTTACATGGGGATCCAACCGCTCATGCAAGCCAATCCGATTCTCGCTTCAGTCAAGACGATCGTCGTTGAAGTCGGCAGTGGCAGTACGGAGATTTTGGTGGTCAGCGCCGGTAACATCCAGTTTTCCAATACCTATCGCCTCGGTTCTCTGCGGATGCTCGAACAGGTCGATCGGTTCAAGACCTCCCATGCCAAGCAGCGAGCCATCCTCGAAACACAGATCCGGCGAATTGTCCATCAGATATCGGAGAATGTAGGAGAGACGCAGATCCAAATGGTCGCTATTGGCGGTGATGTTCGCATGGCCGTCAAGAACATCGAGTCGGTGGTCGCCGAAGGTGAAATGCATCGCGTATCTGCCGATGCGTTGCTTGCGTTTGCTCGACAAATAGGAAGCCTTCATGAGGATGAATTAGTCAGCCGTTATTCGATGAGCTTTGCCGACACCGAAACACTCTGGCCCGCATTGATGAGCTATGCGTTGCTAGCCAAAGAGTTCAAAAGCGAGCAATTGTTCGTAGCCGATACGAACCTGCGTGATGGACTTTTGACTGAGCTATCTGTTCGGGACGCTTGGTCTGTAGAACTGCGAAACCAAATTGTCCTCTCAGCGATCAACCTCGGTCGTCGTTTTGCGTTTGACGAGTCGCATGCTCGGCACGTCGCTACGTTGTGTCGCAAGCTATTCTTGGATTTGATGCAAGAGCATCAGCTCGATCAGCGCATGGAACTGATTTTATATCTGGCTGCTCTGCTTCACGAGATCGGGACGTTCATCTCGAGTCGATCCCATCATAAACATGCTATGTACATCATTCGCCACAGCGAATTATTTGGATTGTCTGAACGCGATCAGCTTTTGTTGTCCTTGGTTGTCCGCTACCAAAGGCGATCCTCGCCGCAACCGGAGCACGAAGGATACTCCAACCTCGACCGAAATGATCGCATCGCGGTTGCGAAAATGGCTGCAATTCTCCGGCTTGCGATCGCTCTTGATGAGTCCCGCTCGGAACGGATCGGGACCATTCGGTGCCTCAAAGAAGACAATCGCTTGGTGATCATCACTCGCGGTAGCGAAGATGTATCTCTCGAACAACTGACGATTCGTCAAAGTGGTGATTTGTTCGAAGAGGTTTTTGGCCTGAGCGTCGTATTGCGAAATGAACTTGAATAGGTATCGCGATGGCTGAATCGGAGTCGTTGGCTCAGGACGCACAGGCTTGGTATCGCAATGGATTGCAGTTTGAATGCACCGGTTGTGGGAACTGTTGCTCTGGCCCTCAGACTGGCTTTGTGTGGGTCGATGACCAAGAAATCCTTGCACTAGCCAACCAACTAGGTTTAGCCGATGACATCGATCGCTTCGAACGTCAATTCGTTCGAAACATCGGGCAACGAAAGAGCCTCGTCGAGTACTCTGACGGGGACTGCATTTTTTTGGAGCCTGAAACCAAGAAGTGTAGCGTGTACGAATCAAGACCACGCCAGTGTTGGACTTGGCCTTTCTGGAAAGAGAACCTAGTAAGTCCATCACGCTGGGGGCAAGTCGCTAAGTCATGTCCGGGTTGCAACCGTGGCAGACTCTATTCGCTGAGCGAAATTCAACACATTGGTGATCTGCGGTAAGAGACTTGCTATGATCCTTCGCAAGCAAAGGTAGACATCGACAATCGCTAGAGTTTGCCTAAAGCAAATAAAAAAACCCCCTTGCGGGGGTAGGCGGTCGGTCAAGAATCGATTTGGGGGAAAAAGTGCTCGAAAACCCTTTGAACGTGACGACGTTTAGCCACTTTCACCAGGGTCGTCCTGGCGGGTACGCTACTTTCTCCCTCGAAACCGACGCTTGAATTATGCGTTGCGGAAGAGATTCGGCAAGGAAAACAATCGAATTTTTTGACGCGTCTACACTCAGGTGCGTTCAAGATTCCAATTCTGACGCATCTACCTTCTAGGCCATCTTTCCGGTTGGCTTTGACATCTCTTGGATTGAGATCAAACTAGCATTTCCGTCACTTGTGTTCCATTTTATCTACTTGAGCAACTCGCATTGTCCATGATGTCTTCCAATCGAATTGTCTTTTTGATGCTCGCTGTTGTGGGCCTATCCTCGATTGCTTCCGGTCAACCTTTTCCAAACCGAAAATACGGACAGGAAGATAAATTCCGGCAACTCGAGGAAATCCTTCCAACCCCGAACTCTTACCGCAGCGCAAGCGGCGAGCCAGGTCCTGATTACTGGCAGCAGAGGGTCGACTATACGATCGATGTTCGGCTCGACGAGACAGATAACTCTATCCACGGATCAGAAACGATCCGTTATCGAAACCAATCCCCTCATACGCTTAGGTACCTTTGGGTTCAACTGGATCCCAACATTTTCGCGCCCGACTCGGATGCAAATAGGACCCGTTCGGGTCGGATTGGATTTGGGAACAGGGCATCGATGGGAGAGCTCGATTCGATTCTCGAACGCACCCAACGCTTCGACGGACGCTGCATGATTGAGAGTGTTACAGACTCTCTAGGAAAAGGGCTCGATACTTTCACCGTAGACACCATGATGCGGATCGATTTACCCGAGCCTCTATTGAGCGGACAAGAGTTTTCGCTCAAGATCCATTGGTCATATCTGATCAATAACTCGAAGCTCATCGGCGGGCGAACCGGTTATGAGCCCTTTGAAAAAGACGGCAACTCGATCTATGAAATCGCGCAATGGTTTCCTCGCTTGGCTGCCTTTACCGATGTGACCGGTTGGCAGCACAAACAGTACTTGGGTCAAGGTGAGTTTACTCTCGAGTTCGGAGATTATCTTGTTCGCATCACTGCGCCTGGGGATCATATTGTTGCGGCCACTGGCGAATTGCAAAACCCTAACGAAGTCCTCAGTGACTTGCAGCGCGAACGACTCGAACAGGCCCGAACCGCCGAGCGACCAGTCTTGATCGTCACTCCCGAGGAGGCCAAAGAAAACGAAAAGGAAAAGACCGATCAGCTCAAGACATGGATCTTCCGAGCCGAGGCTGTTCGCGACTTTGCGTTTGCTACAAGTAGGAAATTCATTTGGGATGCACAGGGCCATCGCGTCAATGACAATTTCGTGATGGCGATGAGTTACTATCCCAACGAAGGCAACCCGCTATGGAGCAAGTACTCCACGCACGCGATCATCCATACGCTGAACGTCTACAGTCGCTACACGTTCGATTATCCGTATCCGGTTGCCATCAGCGTCAACGGGCCTGTCGGTGGCATGGAGTATCCGATGATTTGTTTCAACGGTCCCCGTCCAAAGGAGGATGGAACTTACTCGGCATCGACCAAGTACGATCTGATTACAGTGATCATTCACGAGGTGGGCCACAATTATTTTCCGATGATTGTCAACAGCGACGAACGCCAGTGGTCTTGGATGGACGAGGGGCTCAATACCTTCTTGCAGTATTTGGCTGAACAGGAATGGGAACAGGATTATCCAAGCCAGCGAGGAGAGCCCGAGTTGATTGTTCCATATATGCAGAGCACCAATCAGGTTCCGATTATGACCAACAGCGATTCGATCATGCAATTTGGACCGAACGCTTACAGCAAACCAGCCACAGCCTTGAATATTCTTCGAGAGACGATTCTAGGTCGAGAGCTTTTCGATTTCGCGTTCAAGGAGTATGCGAGGCGATGGAAATTCAAACGACCGATGCCTGCAGACTTCTTTAGGACCATGGAAGACGCGACGGCACGCGATTTGGATTGGTTCTGGCGCGGTTGGTTCTACACGACCGATCATGTGGATATCGCCTTGGACAAGATCGATATGTATATGGTTGATCGAAGAACTCCCGACGAAATCGCTGCCGACGAAAAAGCCAAACGCGAGGCACAGTTACCCACGCTCTCAAAGAGCAGGAACAAGGAGCTTACCAAGCGAGCCGATCAGTTCCCTGAGCTTAAGGATTTCTACAACGAGTACGACCCTCGATCCGTGACTGAGCAGCAGCGAGCAGCGTATCAAAAATCCCTCGAGCAACTCACCGAAAAAGAAAAAGAACTCTTGGCCAACACAGATCGGTTCTATCGCCTACAGTTCAGAAATGTCGGTGGATTGGTCATGCCAGTCATTGTGCTTTTGACGCTCGAAGATGGATCGACCAAGGAGATTCGTTTGCCTGCTGAGGCATGGAGAGTCGATGCCAATCTTTGCGACACCTTGGTCGTCACGGATCAACCGATTGTCAAGTTTGAGCTTGATCCCTACCGCGAAACGGCAGACATCAATCGCGATAACAATCATTTTCCACCGGTGATCGAGCCGACCAGGTTCCAGCTCTTTAAATCGCAGCGTCGAGGCTCCGAGGACAATCCGATGGCTCAGGCCAAGCGTGCCAAGGAGGCACAAGAGGCACAAGAGAAAAAGAAGGAAGGATCCGAGGTGAAGCCAACAGAGCCTAATAGCCCACCAAAGGAAAAGAAAGACAAATCAAAAAAGAAACGCAAGCAGGCGGTCGGAGGCTCATGAGATTTTACCGAATCGCTTTTGTACTGGGGGTTGCGTTGATGGCCATTGGCGCTTTGGTATCCCGTGGCGTATCTGCAAACCATCCATTCCACGTATGCGTCGGACAGATGCAATTCAACGCTCAATCGTCGCGATGGGAGGTATCGCTCAGAGTGCACCCAAGGGACTTGGAGTTGGCTCTGACAGATATCCATCGCAGGAACATTAGCCGCGAGGACAAGGATTTCCCGGAGCAGGCGCTGGATTACTTGGAAAATCAGTTCCTATTAATGCATTCGCCAGATTCGCAGGACACAAAAGTCATTAAGTCGCGAATTTCTGAGCTTGCTCCAGCCCGATCGCTCGAAGAAAAGGGAAAGACGATCGCAAGCCGTTCACGACTCGAGTGGATTGGGATGGAAAACGAGCGAGGTTGGCTCTGGATCCACTTGGAATTAATCCCTCCAGAGTCCGAGTCGTCCAAGGGTCCGTTGTACTTAGCGCATCGAATATTTCTGGATCGAATTGAGGCACAGGAAAACTCGGTTGCAATCCTTTTCTCCCGAAAAGAGCGAGGCTCGCTACAATTCAAAAAGGGGGAGGCGGTTAAGCCGTTTGTCCTAGCGACGCAGGCTCAGCAGGATTAGATGGTCGCAAGCGGTCTTTGGTTATTGGTTAAAAAATTTTTTGAAATAGCTCCATCAGGGTGGGCAGCGGGTCGCGTACCCAGTCTGCCAGTCGGTTTGATTACGAAACGCTCGAACGACAGCCAACGCGAAAGGACTATCGCCAGATAAGATCAGAACACGACGCATTGCTCGTAATGTCCGTTGAAGCTCGTCGAAGGGAAAGTGGTTTATCCGAGGCTAGAGAACTCCCGTAATTTTCGCCTGTGCCAAATAAACTAGAATTCCTGCGATGTATCCAAGCAAGGCCCAAGGGGCAATTTTGCGAAGGTACCACATGAAGTTGATGTGTTCGAGGCCCATGGCTGCGACCCCGGCTGCCGATCCGATGATCAAGCAGCTACCTCCCGTACCGGCGCAGAACGCGAGCATCATCCAAAACGAATCATTCTCAGGCATGTGATACATCTCGATCCCCGCAGCAACCAGCGGCACGTTGTCCACGACAGCAGATAGCAATCCGATGAGTACCGCAATGAGGGTATTGGATGGAATGGTTCGACTAAGCCAACTAGCCAAACCGCCAAGCACTCCTGTGGCGCTTAAGGCACCGACGGCAAGCAGTATACCTAGAAAGAAAAGGATGCTGGACATGTCGATGCGCTGCAGTACCGCAAGCACACCGGTTGAAGTACGGGTCTTCTCGTCGAGCGTATGCTTAACGAACTCGGAAATGATCCATAGCACACTCAGGGCCAACATCATTCCCATGAACGGTGGCAGATGGGTCACGAATTTGAAGATCGGTACACTGAGCAGTCCTCCGATCCCGAGTCCAAGAAAAAGAAACTGATGCCAAGGTTTGAGATTCTTCGTGTGCTTGGACTCCTGAGATGGATGCATTTCGGGTAGTTCCCCGTTCATGCCCCGCGACATGACCAAGAGGGGTACAAGCAAACACGCGACGCTCGATAGAAAAAGGCTTAAAATCGTTTCTACCGTACCGATTTTGTCTTTAACCCACAACATCGTTGTCGTGACGTCACCGATGACAGACCAAGCTCCACCGGCGTTTGCCGCGATGATAACTATCCCAGCGTAGAATCGACGCAACTGGGTTTCATGAACCAATTTTCTAAGGAGCGAGATCATCACGATCGTCGTCGTTAGATTATCGAGAACCGCCGACGCGAAGAACGTAATCCAGGCGACAAGCCAAAGCAATGTGACTTGCTTTCGGGTCCGAATTCTCTCGGTGATCAACGCAAAACCTTCATGGGCATCGACCAGTTCGACAATCGTCATCGCACCCATGAGAAAGAATAAAATCTGCGCGATTTCGGCCAACAGATGCAGCAACTGTCCTTCGACCAGATACTCCTGATTTAGATGGTCGATCGAGCCACCGGAGTGACCGAGCCTATCGGTAAACCAAGCCGGAACGCTAGCACTAGGAGTGATTCGGTCAACATCCAGCATGTAGAGCGTCCAGCAGACGACTCCGATGAAAAGAGCCGAAGCGGCTTTGTTGATGTGCAAGCGGTGCTCGGAGGCGATGGCAAGGTAGCCAAGCACAAAGACAAGAATGATCCAAGTAATCACGGGTTTATACTCCAGTCGAAGTGGTTCGATACACAGAAGAGATGGTCGATCAAGCAGATCGATACAGAAATTGGCACGAAGTGATGCGATTAACGCATCGAGGTCCAAGCCAAACTAGATTCCACCACCGTTGGAGATAAAAAGCACGATGTACAAATCGTGTTCGCTTGCAGATCGAAAACCCAAGCTAGGTTTCATGAGGATGCTCGTTGTAGGAAAAATTCTCGGGAATCCGAGTTTTCCGCATTCTAAACCTGCAGAGCGTGGATGTGAAGTCCTGATGAATGCCCGACCGTTGCCCCTGTTGAATCGGATTCAACAGCTTTAGAATCATCGGTACAATCGTCGATACCCGCATGTTGCTCTTCGCATTCGTTTGTTGGTTTTTATCGAGGCATTCCGATGTTCATTTTCGGTTGGGGAAATCGACCCACGCTTGTCGAAAGGCGGGTCTTTCCTTGCCCGGTATGCAAGACGTCGACCGACTCGATTCACCTTCGCCATCGCCGGTGGATAACCTTCTTCTTTGTTCCTGTGATCCCAATTTCAAGCGCCTACGAAACGGTCGCTTGTCAGAAATGCAAATCGAGCTTCCCGATAGAAGCCATCCGTGGAGAAACTCCAACGCAAGCGATCTCGACGAGAGTGCCACTTTCGGCAACCGTCGCCTTGATTGGTAGCATTTTTGCCTTGTTGACCTTTTGCATCTACTCGATGTCGTTCGGGCTCGCATTGGTTTCGGTGATCTTAGGCCACACGGCTTTAAAAGAGATCAAACGCGATCGTCCCGCCTATGAAGGGCGGCGGCGAGCGATAACCGCTCTTGCCATAGGCTACCCAGCCATGTTGCTTGCTCTTGTCGTCGGATTCAACGCAATAACGCAAAAGAGAAAATCCTCGGGTGATTTAACTACGGTGATCGAAACGGGTATCGAGCAAGAAGAGAATTTTGATACGAAAGAGTTTGGGATAAGCGATTCATTAAATGATGCCTTTAAAAATGCGGAATACGAGATCGCAAGCAAGCGAGACAAGCCGCCGGGCAGAGGGAATAACCCAGAAGCTATCGAATTAGCAAATACTTTCGCCTCGCGGATGAAAGACGTTTACGAGGAGGCCTTCACTTCGAATCGCAAACCTCTTTTGCAGCTCTCCGATGGTGAGTTCCTTACCTACTGTCAGCTTCAAGAAGATCGTTGCCTTTTCCTGGTACACGTACCCTCCTATCGAAATTACAATAAGGTTGCAAAAAAAACTCTTGCAGAGTTTGCATGGATCGTGGCCCAATCCACCACCGCAGGAAAACTTAAAAAGAAGGCAAAACTGGGTTTAGCGCTGCGTGGCGTCATAAGCTACGGTGCGATCATGATTGGACAAGTGCCAAGCTCCACGGAAGATAGACTCCAGAATTCCATTGATGGAAAAAAAGAAGACTTAGTTGCCTTCTTTGAATCCAGCAACCCTTCGACTATCGCTCAAAGCGCGTCGTCGAAAGAGTCCGATCAGAACCCTTTTGAATCGATGGAACCAAGCGAGCCACTTGCATCTGTCGAAAAACCAATCGATGTTCCTTTGCGCAAGGAACCTGAGGTGAGTCGGCCACCGAAGAGAAAATCCGAAGAGCCCGAGTTTATTAATCAAATCGGAGTCCAATTGATCCGAACCTTTTCAAACGAGAGCTGGGGGACGACTTCCCTCGCAAGCAGTCCCGATGGAAAGTGGCTTGCTCTAGGCAAACAAGATGAAAAGATTCTCCTTTACAATGCTCAAAATGGCCAGCAAGTTGATGCGCTCGAACGGTTGAAAGACCTCGGCCAGGTAACCGCTTTGGTCTTTAGTCATGACAGCGCTTTTTTGATCGCCGGAGGCTATAGCGGGCAATTGCTGGTTTGGAAAGTTTCTTCCGATGGGCATTTGTCCGAACAGCGAAAGGGATTTCGTTTTGAAAGCCCTGTAGAGCACTTGGGAGCGAGCCCTAAATTCCCTTTTTTCATGGGAACTGGACGCAAGGGCACTGTCGTTTGGCAACCTTATGACTCCACCACATCACAACCCAGAATACTTCAGGAGTTCAGCAAGGAAACCTTGGCGATTTGGTTGCCATCGACGGGTGATCAAGCTAGAGCGACCGATGGAAAGAAGCTTATTTCCTTCTCTTTACGCGACGCTGTGGTCTCTGAGTCACGTCCTGTCGAATTCAAGAGTCCGAGGAATGCTTGTTTCAGTTCATCGGGCAAGCGATTGGTGCTTGCCGATAGCAATACACTTTCACTATCCGATCTAAGCCTCGGCAACAATGACAAGAAGATTGAACTTCCAAAAGGACAAACGGTCCACGCTCTGGAATTTCATCCTAACGAAAGGTGGATCGCTGTCGGGATGAGAGGCAAGGTTGGCATCGCAGATTTTGAGAAATCGCAGTGGATTGCTTTCGCTACAAGCGATTCGATCCAGTACATGAGTAACATTCGGTTTTCATCCGATGGAAGATTTCTCATTGCGGGGGCTCGAACCGCCCAAGAATCAACTAGAATCTATCAAATCGGGGATGATCCTTAGTTGTAGACTCAATAGAACCATAGAAAACAATCCGCGAGCACGCCCATGTCCATACGCTTTGAATGTCCAAACGGCCATACACTCTACGCTAAAGAAACCCAAGTCGGTAAGGCTTACGCGTGCCCCAAGTGCGGTGAATCGGTACAAGTCCCAGCTCCCCCTAAACCCCAAATCGAAGTCGTCTCGCTCCCAAAAAAAATCGCTCCCCAACAACCTAAGTGGAATCAAAACAAGTTGCTCCTCGGCGCTTTGGCCGGGACGCTTACGGTAGGACTACTTGCTTGCGTCCCGTTTTTGTTTGGAAGTAGCAAAAGTTCGCAGGGCATGCAACAAGCTGGTTCAGGTTTAGCTCCATCGAGCAGTCCGGTTAGCCCGAGCAAACCTCAGTTAGCTGCAGTAGATCCAGAGCCGATCAAAACAAAACTTCGAAAGATCGGAGTCGCATGGTTGAATTTCGAATCGCAAACCAAACGATTCATTCCAGCCAATCCAACCCAATTGTCTTGGCGCGTCCACTTGCTCCCCTACCTTCAACAAGGTCCCTTGTACTCCCGATTCAAACTCGATGAACCATGGGACAGCCCCCATAACATTGAGCTTGTTAAGTTTATGCCTGACGTGTTCCGTATTTCCGCTTCAGCCACCGAAGGGAAAACCCGTATCCAAACCCCGGTCGGTCCAAACATGACGTTTGGCAACGAAACCATCCCCAAGTTCAATACGATTACCGATGGAGACCAAAATACGCTCCTAGCGGTGGTCGTTGGCGAGGACAAGGCGACGGTATGGACCAAGCCGGATGAATTGGAGATTAAACCCGAGGCACCGATCGATTCGCTTGGGCAATTGGCTGAGAACTTCATTTGTGGATTACGCGTCAATGCGGATCCAATTGTGCTCAAACGCGATGTATCGCCCTTTGATTTCTACGCCATGCTCACACCCCGAGGTGGTGAAGTAGTCGATCCTGCCAAGCTCGGTTCGGTTTTCAATCAATCGGTCTCAAAGCAGCCCCCGGCGGTTGCTTCGGTCGAGCATTTGAAAATGCGCAAAACCAAGCTGCGTGATGTTGGCATGGGCATCATTAACTACGAGAGTGCCTTTAAGGTTTTTCCAATCTCGATGAACCCGGACTTCTTTGATAAAGACAACAAACCGAAACTAAGCTGGAGGGTCCACCTGCTTCCATTCATGAACGAAAGACCGTTGTATGAAATGTTCAAGCTCAACGAGCCCTGGGATAGTCCTCATAACTTACAACTTTTGCAGAAAATGCCTGAGTTCTATCGAGATCCTTCCGACCCGGTCGATTCGATCAAGACCCGCATCGTCAGACTTACCGGCTCAGAAACTCCATTCAACGAGATCGGGCCCGGGCCTCGCAGGAGAGAGTTCACCGACGGCGGAGAGACGACCCTGGTTTTGATTTGCTGCGGATCGGACAAAGCCGTACCTTGGACCAAACCCGACGATTTGTTTTTTGATCCAGCCAACCCCGTCGGGTGTTTAGGCCAAATCGATGGACCAGTTATCTCGGGTGCTTTTGCAGACAACAAAGTGGTCTCATTGGATGTAAAAATTCCACCTGAAGTCTTCAAAAGCTATGTGACCCATCGAGGCAATGAGGTCATCGAGCCGAATGCCTTTTTGATTGATAACTAGCTCGCAAATCGTCAATCTCCGGTAGCAGTTCCTCAAGCGGTACCTCCACCAACGAACAATGGGACAGTTTGGTTTTTTGCTTGCCATTGCCATCCTCTGCGGTGATCACTAACGTGGCTACTGCTGGGAGAGTCGATGGCGTTCGACCAGTCAACCTTCGGTAAGGCTTCTCCATCTTGTCGATCAAACCAATAACCTCCACGAGCCCAAACGTTGGATCGGTGAAATAGGCTTTGAGGTAACTCTTTACAGCATGGGTTACCAGTTCCTTTCCAATTTCAAACTCAAAGCTTCCATCTTTCGACTCCAGTTCGATCACCTTTTGCAACGCTGTATCATCGAACTCTAAGCCCTCGGATTCTATGCGTCTGATATTCAAGTAGACTTCCAGAGAGTATCTGGTCGCCCCTGGTGCCGAGTAGTTCCACCGCATCTTCTCTCCGGCTTGGATAACAAAGTGATCCTGCTGCGCGATCAGTGAGAAGACCTTTGGAGAAGTGGGAAGCGAACGAGTCTGGATCCGAAACACTCGTCCTGCACTGGTTGCAAACAGAAACGGTCCGCAGAGAGCCTCGATCTCTTTGGATATGATCAAATCATCATATTGCAAAGGTTGAACTTGATTGACCTGTGGAGGTTCCTTCTGGGGAAAGGGAATAAGGGTGAGGAACTCGACGGGTTTGATCGTCGGATTTTGCTCGGGAGGATAGATGTAGATCCCTCGATTCGTCGAGCGTGCTTGGACGTTGGCCGAAGGGATGTAGGTACCCGTTAAGACCCGTTTCGAGGGCCATTCCAAAGTCACCGACGGCATATTTTCGATCATGTTGCGACCAAAACTATCGAGGATTTTCCCGGGATCTAGCAAAAGTTTTGGGGACGTTAGTGATTCATCCCACAGCACGCCCTCTTGAATCGGACTTGATGCATCTAAGCCGATGTAGCGAAGTTTTTTTTGCTTGGTGGTCTCTAGAAGTGTCAGGTCTGGTAGCGAGATACGGTAGTCGCTACCTAACGAGATTTCCCCTTGCGGATCGATCTGCATTCGCTTGGCAAACACGAAAATCTCATCGGCACCTTGAAGTTCGAGTTCAAAACTCGGTAGCCCGTCGACCGATGGGTTCGTTAAATTCAGGTGCATCGCACCTAGCGGCTTGAGAGACGCTGCATCGAAACGCAGGAGTCGCCCTGGTAATTGTGTGCCGATTGGTGTTCGTGAATTGGCATTGCCTGAAACGGCATAGACACCTGTCGAATGCAACTTAGCAGAGATGATTTCATAAGGAACTTCGATTCGATTTCGAATCTCTCGACTCTCGATATCGTAAATTGCAAGAATCGATTGATCGGCCCATTGGGAACTCCGGTTGTTTTGAGGGTAACGGATTGCTACGTCCTCATGGGCTATGCCCCATACGACCGCCAGTTTCGATTGTGGGCTCCCCGAGATGCCTTGCACGTAGAAATCGAAGGACTCTTCGGTGGGCCGGTATCCGATCTCGATCGGCCAAATCCAATTCCTTTGATCATCGCCGAGCGTAGCGGTCACGAGGATATCCTGCTTTCCGATCAGGCTTCGATCCGGAGTCCAACATATTTTGTCATCGGTTTGTCTAGGTAGTTCGATGGACTTTTGACTAGCGCCATCTTGTAGCTTCGTGAGTGACTTAAATGCGAAAGCAACTTTACTACCAGCGGCACCCTTTGGAATATCTAACTCCATCGGTTCGTCGATCGAAGCGACACTCGGAAATTCGATCGTGATATCCAGTGGATGAGACTTTGGTAAATTCAATTCCTGGAGGTTCATCAGCATCAAATAGTCATCGATGATTGCTAGGGCGACTTTGCGCTGATCATCGAGATAACCATCGACATTCGCGTGGCCAAGTCGCGTTCCATACCGTTTTCGATTCCTGAAATCCGATTTAATGGCGGGTTTGATCTCCCGTTTGAATCGTTGCACGGGCTCTGGGGCTTGGAATTTCACAAAGGTCTTTCCAGTGATCGAGGAGCCCAGGGCGAACCCCGAATCGGACATTCCCAAAATCAACGGCAAGGTTTGGCTGCGAGCCAAGGGTTCGAACTCCGCTAGGCTTACTTCTCGCATCGCCAGTTCGCTTCTTCCCCCAAAGGAGGGTTCCAGGTAGGTTGATTCGATAGCGATTTTTTTTCCGATTAGCCGCACACTGGCACCTGACTGAGTTTTCATGTGGACAGTTCTACGGGTATCGAAATGTCTCTTTCGGAAATCTTCCCAGTTGCCATAGGCATACTCGAACTTGGTCGTGCCTGTCGCATGAGTCTTTGCGTAAATGGTTTTTCCATCGGAAGAGACTTGGCAGTCGAGGAACTTGCACCCTGAGAGTTCTTGGAGGGTTTCGTTGCGCAGATCCAATCGTCCGAATCTAGTTTCTGTGGCGTTGCCGTTTTCTCGACTGCGAATGAAGTACAAGTAAGGATCGCAACAAGCACTGCTCGATGCGAGGAACCCTATCCTTGTCCCGAGCGCTAGGGGTACCTGGCGGACAATTTGCAGGGTGGTTGTATCGATGAGGGTGAGTTCGGAAGATTCGCTCGAAACGCACGCGAACCACAAGTTTCCATCGTAGGGTTTGAGGCAAACCGATGTCGGTTTTCCCTCGACTTGAATCGATGCAATCGGATCGCGTTTGTTCTGCACAAGATCGTCGATCGAGTAGATGACGATTCCTTTGAGATCATCGGTCACGGCAATATGGCCCGATTCTGGATCGTAGGCGCTAGACCAAGCGATCGAGGGAAGCCGATGGACAAGCAGTCCCTCTTGATTCTTCAGAGGCTCTGGTTGCTTGAGTGCTTCGGGTGGCTGGACGATTTTCGGTGGACTGTAAGTTTCGCTACGCTCAATAACGACTGTTGCATTTGACTTTGAATTGTTTGTTAAGGCTTGAGTAATCTGGGCACCACCCATCGCAGGCTCTGGTTCACGCAGATACATCCATGCGGCTAGAACAGGGATTGATAGGGCAAGCATGGCGATTCCGAAACCAGCAGCAAACGATAGGTTCTTTGCTGATCGAGGTGGATCCTCGGGGGTTGTCAGAGCAAGTTCCGGGACGCCGATGACTTCTTTGCATTCAGGGCAACGGATCATCGCACCGGCCAATTCTTGGTCGACCTGGAGTTTATTTCCACAGGAGCATCGAACTTTGATCTGCATCATCGCCCCCGAATGCTTTTGAGTTTGAATGCAACATAAGTCTGATGATTGCCATCGCTTGTGATCGAAAGAATGACATCGACGATGTTCGGTTGGTAGAGTCCTGGAACTTTCCAAACAAGAACTCCGGTTGGAGAGATCTCCATTCCTTTTGGACCGCTAAGAAGTCGGTAACCGATATTGGGTCGATTGGTCTCGACCTGGATCTTGTTTTGATAAATCCCGCCCGGTTCAAACATGGTTTTCTTTGGTGCAGTTGCGACCAAGTAATCGGTGGCAGTCTTTTTAAGCTCCGCATGTAAATCGAATGGCTGAACCAGAACCTTGTCGTCTGAAAAAGGAATCGAGACCAAAATCCCGGCTTCCACATCCAAGTACAAACGCTTATCAAGATTCGGTCCTGAATACCTGCCACTGGCGTCTGGTGGTTCAAGACCCGTTGGAGGCAAACTCGCCAAGGATGCCTCAGCACCGATCATACGGACGATCCCTTTGGTGCTTTGACTCTGAGTCTGGTCCTCGCCTGCTCGGCGCCCAAGCAACGATAAATAAATGATTGGATGAGAGGATGGAAAAAGCACCGCTTGTCGGCCACTGAATGGCTCGATGCCACTGAGGGATTGATTTAAGACGCCGCCGGATTCAGTCAGCAGATGCATCCCATCGGATGTGGGCACAACATGCCCCATGGAAGTGTGTTCGTAGCGAGGAGTTAAAAACCGATCTGCAAACGATGCGACCAAGACACCGGTAGGAGACCCAGCGAATCCCCAAGCCCCAAAAACTTTGCCATCTGCCGAAGCGCGTAGCCTAGGACCAGATCCACCCTGGTTGATCGTCTTGATTTTGTCGGCACGGGATTCCCCGTTGATTTCATAGGGGATGGATTTGAGCTTGATCGGATCCACAAAAACCCAATCGTTGAAATTGAGATTGTCCTTTTGAATCGAAACAATGATTGCCAATGGTCCGTCGGACGCTTCACCGGCGCAGAACGATAGTGGTTTGCCTTCGAAGGGAACCGGAGCCGAGGCGTCGATCTCCAGGCTTTGTAAGGAGTATCTATTAAGATTGTTCTTGATGGGATCCCAAACAAAGAAGTGTTCGTTGGTGCCCGCCACCAAGGCTTCTTGGCTAGGAAGTGGTAGGATTTTAACGATCTGAGCCTGGTCTAAGTCGATGATCGCCAAGCTCGGAAGGTTGCCCATCGATACCAGTAGGAATCTACCGGCTGCGGCTCTGCACACATCCTTCATCGTGTTGGGCAAGGGAATCAACTTCTCTGTACCGGAGTATTTGGCACGCTTTGGAACGTTGGCGGTCGCCAGATCGACATCGAGCGAATGGATCGAACCATCCGAGTTGGATTCGGACTCGTTGGTTGCGTCGGTCTGTCCAAAAACCTTAAAAGCCAGGAGCTTGTTTTCATCGATGACTTCCTGCATGATGATTTGGTCTTTGCTCTTAATGACAAAATTAAATTGGTAGGGTTCTTGCTTGCCTCGCTCGAACTGAGCAAACTTGACTTTTGATAAAGGAATGGTTGCGGAGACCTCGCCGTAATTGACGTTGACTTGCCCAAGCTCAGCCGTTTCAACGGTCGTTGAATTGCCATCTTGAAGAAGAATAGAAGATGTCTTACCGTTCTCGGCTTGACGAATGGATGCGATCGACGAGAGCCAAACCTGCTTGCCTTTGAGTTTCATTGGTTCGTTGAGAGTCGTACCTGAGACTTCTCCCTGGCTGAGTACAAATCTTCCTCGGAGAGAGATTTTCTTTGGATCGTCCGATGCCACCGACACGACGCCTTCAAACTGATTGTTTTCCAAGGTTTTGAGTGGAACCACTTTCTTGTCATCGGAGCCCAAGCACCAGCACCAGATTTCAGCAGTCAGATCGGGAATGTCAGCCTGCATGCTGATGAGTCCTAAGCGAACTGTGCTTGGAACATAGGGATCGAGTAGCAATCCTGAGGCATCGATGGTGTAATAAGGGGTCTTGAGCATCGGCCAGAGTTTCTCGACGGGTATGGCAAAGTTAACGCCTGAGGCCAGCATTCCGAAGCTTACGATTCCAACGACTTTGCCCGTTTGATCGACAACCGGACCTCCTGAGTTGCCTGGATTGAGGCTTGCGTCGAGTTGAATCAACTCCACGAGGCCATTTTCTTTTCGTATCGCAGTGAGTTTGCCGACGTTGACGCTGATCGAGGGATTGGATCCTTTCTTGACGGTGAGTTGTTTGCCGAATGGAAAACCGAAAGCGACCAGATCCATCGTCTCATAGAGATTGGGGGTTCGTGCGAGCTCAAGAGCAGTGAGCTTTTTGTCGTTGGGAATGCTGTAAGCCTTGAGGATCGCAAGATCGTTGGTTTTATTGAGCGAGACAACTTCAGCCGTCAGAACCCACTCCTCGGATTCGCTCGACTGCATAATTAGCTTGACGCTAGCTCCGATGCCGAGATCTTCGACCACATGGTGATTGGTGACGAAGATCCCGAGCGGATCGATACAAAAAGCGCTGGCAACTTTGTTCGGGCCGGCTTCGATCAATGCAACAGCGGCCTTTCCCTTCTGGATCACCGCAAGGTCTTGAGCCCCACAAGTGGATAAGCCGTTGGTTAGAAGGATGGACAAAACCGTGATCAATTCGAGTAATCCGGCTATGCGTCGCATAGGAAAGATCTTTTCAATGGGGCTTGAGGATAAGTTGTTTAAGTAACGATTTTCAGCCACTTACGAATCAGAGTCAATCTTTTACAGTAACAATTCATTACCGTGAGAAAGTTTCCTTGACCAGGTCCATTTCGACGCAACGAAGTTCTTATCCGACTGAATGCACCCCGCTGAGTTTGAGCGTTTTGACTGGTTCGACGTGAATTAAAAAATTTTTCGAACCAAAATCGGGTAAGAACTGCACGATCTCGATAGAATCGATCCTTCACACACCAAAAGCTACATGGATCGATTTTATTCAAGGGATTGTTGCTCATGGTGCCACTTGGAATCCGCCCTACAAATGATTTCGCGTTCTTAAGAACTTTCGGCTCTCCGGAGAACAAGGTCGCACTGATGAGTTTACTCAATGCGATCCTCAAACTGCCTGATCCGATCACCGACGTGCAAATCGAAAACCCTTACAATTATCAGGAATTCCTAGAAGACAAACTGTCGATCTTGGACATTCGAGCTACCGATCTTCGGGGGTGGATTTTCAATGTAGAGATGCAAGTTTCGGTGGTTGCAGATCTAACTCAGCGATTGGCTTATTACGCCTGCGATCTGTACGCCGATCAACTCCGCTGCGGCGATCCCTATCGAGAGCTTAAGCCAGTTTTTACAATCTGTTTGATCGAAGGCAAGATGTCTTCTGGAGAAACCAAGGTTCATCATGAGTTTCGCTTCACGGACCTGGAATCGGGGCGGACTCTCCAGAACACCCCTGAAATTCACATTTTGGAACTTGGGTGGTATAATCTTTCCGAGAGCGATTTGGCTTCTGCAAGCGAGCTAGAGCGATGGATTTTTTGGTTGCTCCATGCCCACGAGTACGACTTCGAGTCGCTTCAGCGGCTTTTTCCGCAAGCTCCATTTGTTCAAGCCACAGATACGATCGACCGAATAGCGAAGATAACTAAGGACAAAGACATGTACGACGCTCGCGAAAAACTGCTAAGAGACAAACGATGGATTATTCAATCCTCCATTAAACAAGGCTTAGAACAAGGCTTAGAACAGGGTCTAGAACAGGGTCTAGAACAGGGTCTAGAACAGGGCTTAGAACAGGGCCGTAAGGAAGGCGTTGGTTTAGGCAAGATACTTGGTGAGATAAAGTCGTTGCAAAAACTTTTGGGCTTGGAACAGTCCAGCGACGAGGAACTCATCGCCAAGGACCCTGCAGAACTCAAGGCTCTAGCTTTTAACTTGGAAAATCAGATCCTAAAGAACTTGCGCGGATGAGAATTAGTAAGCCCATTCCTTGAGCCGACGGTGAACCAAGTCTATGGGTAAAAACTCCTGCTCGAGTCTTCCTTGTTTTTGAATCAACAACCGTTGGTACAACCTCGCCTCAGTAGGATCAAGCCCTTCAGGAATTTTTGAATCGGCTTGGACGGGTTCTGCTACAGCCGAGCCTAAGTGAGCTTCAAACGTTTCTAAATCCATTAATAGCGATTCCAAGTGGCCTACGGTCTGCTTAGCCTTGGCCAAAAACTGCATTCCCCAGGTGTCAATGTCCCCCCAATATCCAACTTGCTTGTCTTGCAACCAGCTTGCTTGTGTCCAATTCAAGTCAAAACCACACCCAAGCACAGCTATGGTGCCTACAAGATGACACAACTGATGCTGCGAAGTTTCGTTTTCAACGATTAACACTCTTTCGCTCGGCAATGCTTGCCTTGCAAGATCCGTTGACTTGATTCGAATCTTCTCAAACGGTAATAGTCCTCCATCCAAATCGACTACTAACAACCAATGCTCGGCCTCTTGGGGAGCTCCTAAGAAGGTCTCCAGTCCTAGCTCGCTGGCTTGGTTTTCATACCGAGCATCCAAGAGAGCGACGACCAACTTGGTATTCCGTTCGAAGAACTTGGTATCAATTCCTTCTATCGACAAAGTTCTCAGTGGTCGCCCCTGTGCACACCCAGGTTCAAGGGCCATCGCGAGCCTTGTAGCCAGCAAAACCTCCTGTACAGTTTTGCCACGCCAGAGCGATCGTTTGCGAACGAGCAACGAACGGAATAATTCATTGGATCCCTGAACCAATTCAGCCAAATCGCGGAATTCGGCGCGAGTGTTAACATCAGCAATTGCATCGATCCACTGGGTGGGTTTGCTCAATCGCCAAACGACCGGCACGCTCACGGCTTGGCTTGCATGTCGATAAACAATATCTTCCCAAATGACCTGGCCTACGCGCACTTTTCTCCAAGCCTCGATATGACGCTTGACTGCATCGAGTTGATTTTTAATCTTTTGAGAGCTTGGCTTACCGATCGAAAGACTGATCGGCCATGCCGTAGCGTCGCCCGAAAGTCGGGCTTCGCGGCACGAAGCGTTCTCCCAGTGCCTGCGTAGCTTTGATCGAAGTTCTGCCGGCGATTTCATTCCCTCTTTCTACTGACTCTTGGCGATTTCCTCAAGCTTCTCCCAAGAAATCGAGGCGAGGCTGGCTTCCTTGCCCGGTCTTTGCACACAGACTACCTTGCGAGTGTGTTTCTTGAGCAAGCCAATTTCTTTGTTGGGTGTAACGAAGATGGGGTGCAAACTGAAAATCCGTAGGGCTTCGATGATGCGGCTTGCCGCCGAAGGTGAACTCTTTGAAAACGCCTCGTCCAAAACGACCGTTCCATAAAGGGGTTTGGTGGCCGCAGGCGGGCAAAGGGCGTAACTGAGTGATGCCGTTAGGATATGACTTGCCATGAGTTCCTTTTCGCCGCCGGATCCGCTTTGGGATCCAGTTCGAGGCGGAGATCGGTCCCCAGTCTTGCGGTCGACTTCGACAACAAAGAACTGCAACCGGAACCGAGGATCAAGCAGCGCCTTGGATCCCTGCAGTCGGCGGTTCTCGCCCGCCTCACGCAAAATCGCGACCATCTCTTGGAGGGCTTTGAAATGACTCTCACCGCCATCGTCTTTTAAAGCTGCATGCCTGACTTTCTGCATGGCGATATTGAGCGATCGTAAACGCTCGTCCTTCATCCGCTGTGGCAAGAGTTGCAAATAACGCCCAGATCGGAAATCGACTTTCACGAGCGTGTGATTCAATTCCGCGATACGTTCTTCGATCGCATCGACTTCTTCGTCGATGCTCGCCAATAACTGGGTGACTCCTTGATCGCTCGAACGGTTCAAGTATTCCAAAAATCGCGTGCGTTTCTCGGGCAAAGCCTCTTCGGTAAGAACCCTAAGCCGTTCTAAATACACCGGTACCTCATCGATCGTCGAGCCGACTTCGACTAGCGCCCCGGTATCAACACGCTTGGCGATCTCCATCTTGCGTACCAAATGCTGTTCGATGTCCGCATCCCTTGCAAATTGCTCTTCGAGTTGCGATTCGATCTCTTTGGCCAAACGTCTTTCGTACTCGATAATTCGCTGGGCTTGAACGTCGGCATCGATTTTCAAATGCTTCGATGCCAACGCCTCTTCGGTCTCCTGGAGTCCAGTGCCAGCCCTCTTGCGAGCCTCCTCGCAGTATTGCGTCGCCGAGTCCCGTTTGTCGCTGTAAACAGCGATCTCGGCTCTTTGGTCTGTGATGGCCTGACGAAGCGACTCAAGCTTGTTGTTCTCTTTTTCGTAGTTGATCTTGGCTTGACTTGCATCGGATTTCGGATCGAGCAAGCCTTCGAGCCGTTTGACTGATCGCTCCATCTCCGCAAGGGCTTTGGGCAGATCGATCGTAGAGAAGTCCAATCCAAGCAACGCCTCGATGATACGCAAGGTTTCTTCGATTTGCTTTAGTTTTTGCTGGGACTTGAGCACGGTCTTTTTGGCCTCTTCGGCCAGTTTTGTAGCTTCGATGCTCTGTTTGACCAGCGAATCGAGCTGATCCTTATTGTCAAATCCAGTCATCCAATCCTGATCCAGTCGACGCTGATCCTGTTTCTCGAATTTACCATGTTTGCCTGAAATCATTCCCTCGACGGTCAATCCATGCTCGACGGTCTTTAATGCTTCGGCGGATCGTACGCAGTGCAAATCCCGCGACGCAAGTAGCAGCATCGCGGTATCCTTTAACGCATGGGACTTGAGATTGAGCTTCTTGACATAGCCATCCTCAAAGAGACTGATCTTTTGCGATCGAGCTTCAGCACTTTGCAGACGAACGTGCAATCGGTTGTCTCGACCATTGACCCATCGGAGAGCATCCTTGATCAGTTCCTCTGGCACTAAGATCCGCAGTCGCTCCGATCCAATCGCTCGTTCAATCGCACCCCTCCAAGACGACTCGGTCGGTTTGACTTCGATGAGTTCGGCTAAGAAAGGAAGATCGGAGTCGCGAAGGGATAGTTGCAAGGCCAACTCGGAGCGGAAATCTTGGAAATGCGGAGGGATGTTCGACCCTGGACGCTGCTTAACCTTGGTGATCGCTTCATTGAATTCCTTGACCTGCTGCTCATACCCTCTGAGCAGAGCCATTGAATTTAATGTCGCAGACTCCTGCGTTTCATACTGGGACTTGAGAGTCGTTTGCTGTTTTTTCAGAGCGGTTTGGTTGGCATGCAAGGTCGCTTCATCCAGAGTGTCGCTCAACTCGAAACGGGCCACCATCTGTCGATACAACTCGGCTTGTTTTTTGCGTTCGTCAACGAGTTTGCGTTGAGCGGCGATGGTGTTTTCAAGTTCGCTGATGATGTTGCCACCAAGCTCCAAATAGCGTTCTCGCAGAGTATCGACACTGGCTCGGGCACTGGCGGCTTTCTGATCCAGTTCGGCTAACGCCCTTTGGCTTTGCTCAATCATCGCACTGAGCCGCTCGGACTCCTGCGCCCATTTCTGCTCAGCGATTCGGGCAAACCAGATCGGTAAAACCCTTTTGAGGATTTGCAACTTTTGTGTCTTGCGCTGCGATTTCAATAAACGCTCGTGCTCTTCGTGAACCGGTAACAGCGACTCTTGCTGACGCAGCGCCAACTGCAACTCCGCATGGATCTCAGAAAGATTGTCAAACTCGGCTGCCACTTCCAAGGCTCGATCGAATGCCGATCGATCATCGAGTACCAATTCACGAAAAATCTCATCAATGCTATTGAGTTGTTTTAAGCCTGCTGCACGATTCAGTAGCGTGAAGGCATTCTCACTGACATCAAAGAACTTACGAATCCGCTCCAAATACGATCGCTTGCTCTCGAAGAATCGCAAGTTGGCCGTTTCTCGACCCATCTTCAGCAAGTCGCGGATCCCATCGTCGTGAAGCATCCGTAGCCATGCGTCAAAGTTTTGCTCCGGAGCCATTGAAAAGACCCAGCGTCGCTTCAAATCGTCGGCTGCATTGCCAGTACCCTCGGTCCAAAAAATGCCCGCAAGCTTGACCTGCTGCTTGCCGGCAACATAGGTCGCACAAATGCCGCTAATCGTCTTGCCAGGCCGAGCTACCTCTTGTCTCCCGTCGGCACCATCTCCACCGAGCACACCTCGGACGTATTCGATGAGCGTGCGATCGCTTTCATGCCCGCCAGTCGACGCCAGGTTGTACCTTGGCTGCGCAACCAACAACGTCATCAGTGCATCGACCAAAGTCGTCTTGCCACTTCCGGTCGGGCCAATGATGGCTGTACCACGCGAATCGAAATCAGCCCGGTGCATCCCGCGAAATGGTCCCCAGTTGTAGACCTCCAATCGACTCAAGACAAACGATGCCTCCCCTTGAGCCACAGGCATCGACTCAAACTCTTCTTGATCGATCCCATCCGGTTCCTGATTCTGAGGCTTGGTCTTTTGAGGCATCACTCATCCCCCTGGGAGTCTGCGGTTACTTTCTTCTCCTTGAGCACCGCCAGGAGTGCTGAAAGGGTTTCTGGATTGGCCAAGTGAGCGATCAATGGCCGAATGAGTATCTCTTGCTTGGCATCCAATTCCGAAACAATCCCATGGGTTTTGAGTTGATCGAGCAATTGCAACAACCGATTCTCATTCTTCGCATCGCTTCCCGAGTCACCGAAGTAGGTCATGAATGTTGGCAGCAATTCATCGATCGTTATTTTCGCTGCGGACTGTCCAACACCATACTCCTGCTCGTGCATCGCGAAGGTCTGTCTCAAGATTGCGACCAGCAAAGATTGTTCAAGTGTCAATCGTTGCTTTCGCACCAATGGGTGATTCCAACTGTCTTCTTCGGTATTATCCGCTACCTCAACCTTGGCGATCACCAAGAATGCAACCCCTCGATGGGAATCGACACGCACTGCCAAATCCAGAGGTTCGAGCGTACGATTGATGGCATCAAGCTGGACGCTGAGGCTTCGAAAAAGATCGTGACGCAGGGATTCTTCGATGAAGCCTTGCTTGAGCAACTCCTGCACAGCGATCTTGAGCTCTCGCGGAGTGGCTGTAGCCATATCGTTTGAACCTGATTCGCCTTCTAACTTGGATCCAAGCTGAGATTCAACCTGCTCAACGGGACGCTGATCTTCTTGTGAATCTTCGACAAACTGGTCAAAGATATTGCTCATTCCATACTCTCCACTTTCAAGTCTCGCACATCCTGCCCAGCCACCTCCACCCAAGGCACAAGAAACCGAGTTGTCCCCTCTTCGGAATCCAACAAATCAAGGGACTCCGAACCTTCACCGAGCTCGATTCCCGCTTGCCTTGCCATGGCCAACCAAAACGCAAGGGTTTCAAGATCATGGGTCGGTACGATGGCCTTGGCCAACTGGCCGATCGTGAGTTTTGCATCCGATTGTTGTAGCTCTCGAAGTGTTTTTCGAAACAGTTCTTCACGGTCTAATGCGCGGTAAGCCCGCCAAAACTCATCACCCATTTCCGCAGGATTGGCCTGGAACTCGTCGAGCTCAAGCTCGCTTGGTTCTTTGCCCTCGATCTGCTTGGGAAGCAATCGCTCGATCAAAGGTAGATTGCTTGCCGAAATAGCAATGGGTGGAAGGGGACTTTCGGTGCGGCGAAGTTTCGTATTTTGCCAATCGAGTTCGAGCGATGTCTGAAAGATATCTTGAAGCAGAGCACCGACGCGAAGTTGTTCGTTGGCTAAACCGGACTTTAAAAATCCTCTCACATCCCTCTCGCTGTGCGATCTGGCTTGGATCACACGCTCGGACTCGTAAACCAAACGAGACACGAGTTGTTTGAGTTCTGCACGCTGCTTACGTGAAAGGGCCTTTTCCGAGTTGATGTTCTCCAAAATCAAGCGGATGCGAGACTTCATCTCCTGAAGCTCGGAAGACTTTACGAGCTGAGCATAGAAGCTTTCGAAGACTTGGCCCTCGACGGTTTGCACCAATTGCTCGTGTCCGTTGAGAAGTTCATCGACGATTTGGCCTCGGTTTTGGTTCTCCGAAATAATCCGCTGGCGCAACTGACGATCGGCCTCTCGGTAGGAATCTTCGACGCGACGAAAGTCGGCCTGGAGACTCATGGCCAGTTGATAGACTTCCCGAATTCCCTCTTCGGCCTTCTTACCATCGAGCACATCGAACACCCCAGCTCGAACGGCTTTGAGTTCTTGAGCAAGCAGTTCGATACGGGCCTGAATCGCCCGCTCGCGATCGCTTTGACTGCGACTGAGTTGGACTTCGAGCAACTCGATGGCGCGCTGAACAGTCGCAAGCCTCGAGGCCGTCGAGGTCATCGTTTGGTCTTCGAGCGAGTCTAAAAATAGCAGTGCCCGTTGGAATGCGTCGGTCGCAAGGATCTTTCCTTCGCGTTCGACGATCAGCCCTCGCTTGATCCATTGGCGGATCTCACGGCGCGCGGCCAGTGGATGATCGTCCCCGAGATCGAACTCCGAGTCGTTGGCATAATCGGAAAAGACAGCCGCAAGACGTTCGACTGCTTCTTCAAAAACCACGCCGCTTGGACTCGACTCGATCAAACTCTTGAGACTCGCAAGGATCAGTGGGCCTTTGGGGGAAGCCAACAATGACCAAGCGGGATGATTGCGGCGCAGCGAGATGTACTTCGATACGTTTTCTCTCGCCATGAGGCTAGCTATTCGGTGGGTAAGTGGTATTTGCTCGATTCGAGTCGATCGCAGATACCATCAGATTTATCCCGACAGGCAACGGTTTCAACCGATTAGGCTCGGCAAACGCGTTTTTTCGGGCAGTTTCCTTGAAAAACAGGTGCTTTGCAGGGGATTTCACAAGGACTGCCTTGGCTAGCTTCAGTCCCAGTTTTGGCTTCGCCCCCGCTTTTTTTCTCCTTCGATCTTTTTGTCGGCCAGCCGTCGGCGCCGAGCTCCAGCGCTGGGTTTGGTCTCTTTACGCACCACCACGGGCTTGAGCGCCTCGAGAACCAAGCCTCTGAGGAGATCTCGGCAAGCTTGCAGATTTCGCGACTGTTCCCGATGGACTTGGCAATGGATTTTCAACAGCCCCTCGTCGGTGATCCGCGACGCAGCCAAAGCGCGCAAGCGGGTAAGGGTCGTCGGGTAGAGCGATTGGGTTTGGTTTAGATCCCAAATCAGCGTCGCCTTCGTGTTGACTTTATTGACATTCTGCCCCCCAGGCCCGCCACTTCGGGAATAAACCGCTTGCAGTTCGCTTGCGGGAATCGTTAAATAGTGGGTGATGCTTAGGTCTTCCATGGTGCTTCTATAAGGTAATGGTTCATGCGAGTATTTGCGACAAGTCTTGTCCGATTTTTTCATCGCAAACCATCGAAAGCCGTTCTCAGAGTCGTTTGGTTCCTCTTGATAGTTTATTGGGTCAGCTTGCCGATCGGCCTAGCGCAAGACCCAGCGTTATCGCCTGGATTGTCCCTCTGGACTCGGTCCAAAGGACAAGACTGGCCTCGGATGCTCGGGGTTCACTACGATTCGAAAAGTGAAGAAACCGGAATCTTGACCAAATGGCCCCAAGACGGACTCCGCGTCGTGTGGACCCAAAAAACCGGTACCGGATACGGCAACGGGGTCGCGGCGCTGGGAAGGTGGTTTCAATTCGATCGTTTCGGAGACTCCGAGCGACTCAGTTGCTACGAAGCTCAAACAGGCAAATTTCTCTGGAAGTGGGAAGCAAGCGTCGTTTACCAAGATGCCTATGGCTACAACGATGGCCCGCGTTGCAGTCCAATCGTCGACGGGCGTTCGGTCTACGTCCATGGAGTCGCTGGCCGTCTGGCAAGCATCGATGTCCAGACCGGCAAAGAGAATTGGCAAAAGAACACCAGCACTGAGTACGGAGTAGTTCCTAACTTTTTCGGAGTTGGAGCAAGCCCTCTGATTTACAATGACCTACTGATCGTCATGGTCGGTGGAAGTCCCAAGCGAGGTCTCTTTGGCGGCACACCGACGATCAACGACATGCCCAGCGCCAAACCCAACGGCACAGGAATGATCGCCTTTGACAAAAAGACTGGCAAAGAGGTTTATCGCGTTGGCAATTATCTTGCCAGTTACTCGGCTCCGATCATCGCCAAGCTTCATGGCGAGGATTATTGTGTGAGCCTGATGCGCGAGGGCTTACTGATCTTCCGAGCCAAAGACGGCTCGGGCGAAAAGTTCTTTCCCTTCCGTGCAGCCATGCTCGAAAGCGTCAATGCGGCAAGCCCAGTGGTTTTTGACAACAAGATTTTTATCTCGGAGGCTTATGAAGTCGGAAGCGCTCTTCTGGAGTTTACCGGTTCGGAGTTAAAGCTCCTTTGGCAAGATACCAATAGTCGTCAAACCCAGATGATACGAACCCACTGGAACACCCCACTTCTGCATGAAAATCGGCTCTATGCAAGCAGTGGTCGAAATCCTCCAGACACCGATATTCGCTGCATCGAACTCCAGGGCAACCAACAGCCCAAGCTGGTTTGGTCGAAACGAAATCGAGACCGAGGAACGGGCTTACTAGTCGATTCGCATTGGCTGTGGCTCGGCGAGTTTGGCAAACTGCATTTGCTCAAGCTCGGTGCAGAGGAACACGAAGTTCTTGCTGAAATGGATTTGCAGCTCAAGACACCTTCTGATTCCAAAGAGCCTTTGGTCAATCCACCGAGTTGGGCACCGCCGGTGCTCTCGCATGGATTGCTCTATGTGCGAGGCTCCGATCGCGTCATCTGCTTGGAACTCATCCCTGAATCAAACTGAAACGAATCGAAAATGGCGCACTCGCAACTGGGACTTACACGCCGCAGGGTTCTGCAAACAGGGCTCTTTACCGCCACTGTAGCAAGCTTGAACTCTATCGGACTAGCTCAGTCGCAGTCTTCCAATCAGTCCGAGTTCGAGGAACTCGCCGAACCGATTCCCCATGAGGACTTAGTCTCCTACGTCCATCGCATCGCTGGCCAATGGGATCTCGACCTGTATCGAAAGGTCTTGGGCTCTGCCAACGAATACAAAGAAGGAGATGAGATTATCGGTGTTGCAGCAAGGTCTCCTGTCGAGCGAAAAATCGCAAGGAGATTGCTTGAGCAAACCACCCTAAGCCAGATCGAATCGCATCCACCTTTCAACGACCGGATGCTCGAGCTGATCAAGCCTTCAGAGAAACTACCGATTGAAGACTCCGAAACGACCGAATCTATCGACGATTGGACTTTCGGTAAGCTCAAAGAGTTTTTGCTTGAGAGCAGCGAAGCTCAAATCCAAACGTTGCTTCCGTCGCTATCGAGCGATGTGATCGCTTGCGTCGTCAAACTCATGAGCAACCAAGAGTTGATCGAAGTTGGACGCAAGGTGTTTAACCCATTGCCTGGCTCGAAGCTTGGGGCTCAAGGTTACATGGGTGCTCGTATCCAACCGAATTCGCCGACCGATCATCCCGAGGATATCCGTTGGCAAGTCTTTAACGCCTTCGCTTATGCTGTGGGTGATGTTCTTGTCGGAACGAATCCCGTTTCGAGCGAACCTGAGTCCGTAGCGAGCGTTGAGGCGACCCTGAAAGATGTCTTGGATTCTTTCGGAGTCAGTTCTTCGATTCCGCATTGTGTCCTTGCCCATATCGACATCCAAGCACAACTCGAGGCCACGCAACCAGGATCGACCGCTCTGTGGTTTCAAAGTATCGCCGGCTCCGACGCTGCCAACGGCACTTTTGACGTAACGGTCGATAAAATGATGCGCCATGCTCAGTCCAAGAGCGGCAAATTTGGTTTGTATTTTGAGACTGGCCAAGGTGCCGATTTTACCAACGGTCATGGTTTTGGCACCGACATGCTGATCCATGAGTCTCGCAAGTATGGGTTGGCAAGGAGCCTGAGCGAGACGTTGATGAAGGCTCGTCAGATCCGAGGCGAAGGTTCCGACGCTTGGGTTCACCTCAACGATGTCGCCGGATTTATCGGTCCGGAAGTTTTCCGAAACCGTGAGCAACTTGTGCGGTGCTGTCTCGAAGATATCGTTATGGGTAAACTCCATGGGCTGATGATCGGGCTAGATGTGTGTACCACACTGCACATGGATGTATCGTTGGATGATTTAGGATGGTGCATCGATCAAATCATGCCAGCCAATCCCGGTTATTTGATGGCACTGCCGACTCGCATCGATCCAATGCTTGGGTATCTGACAACCGGATACCACGACCATGTCCACATTCGCCAAAAGTTTGGATATCGCGTCAACGATGCAATGTGGGAGTTTTTCAAAGAACTCGGGGTGATTGACCGAGATGGACAGCCTACGGAGCACTTCGGAGATCCTAGCTGGGTCTATCTGGCTTATTGCCGTCGCAAATCTGACCCTCGATCTGACCAAGAGATTCTCACGGAGGCCAAAGAGCGAATCGCTCAGGTGCGGGATCGAGGTGTGTTCATATCAGAGGGACATGGCTTGAGCATTTCGGTGTTGGCCAAGGATCTCGACGAGCACATCCATCGCATCTACGACGATGCCAAGAAATGCATTTGGGCTCAATTGCCCGAGGATTTTGAAGCATCCATACCTGGAGGACTTGGAATAAAAACGCTATCGAAAGATCGTAACGATTACATCCTCCATCCGGTCTCCGGAGAGAGTCTCCATAAGGAATCGATCGAGCGACTTGAGAAACTCAAAGCCCAGCATGGCCAGAAGTACGATACGCTCCTAGTGCTCTCCGATGGCCTCAATGCTCTTGCCAACACCACTGGAGAGCAGGCCAGGGAACTTGTTGAGCAACTGCGAATCGAGTTGGCATCCGACGGGCGACGCGTTGTACCGGAATTGTTCGTTATCCGTTCAGGTCGCGTTCGAGCCGGATACAGACTCGGTGAGACGATGTTCGCAGGCCGCGAAGGTCCATTGCAGATAGTGCATGTTGTTGGAGAGAGACCTGGTAGCGGCCATCGTACCCTATCGATTTACATCACCAGCGCCGATGGTGGGACTTGGAGCCAAGCGTCCAAGGTTGATCACAACATCACCAAGGTGGTTTCGGGTATCGCCCATACGGCCTTGGTACCTAAAGCCGGAGCCCAAACCGCGGCGAGAATTCTGCGCAGTTTGGGGTGACACGAATTACTGCTCTTAGATTGCTAGAATACGGTTTCTAGCCCGACTCGAAAACTCAGTGCTTTCTTTTGCGTAAGGAACCTATCGCATGACACCTTGGATCGCGGAACTACTCGGCACGGCTTTGCTTGTCCTGTTTGGAAACGGCGTTGTGGCCAATGTGCTATTGCCACAAACCAAGGGGAACAATTCAGGTTGGATCGTTATCGCTGCAGGCTGGGGCTTGGCCGTGTACATCGGAGCGTTCTGCAGCGATAAATACTCGGGAGCTCACTTGAATCCTGCCGTATCGATTGCGATGCTCGTCGTTGGGAAACTCAGCCTCGTACAGACCATCGGTTACATCGTCGCCCAATGCATCGGAGCCTTCATCGGAGCAAGTTTGGTCTATCTGTTCTATCGCGAGCACTTCAAAATCGCCCATGATCGGGATGCGAAACTGGCTTGCTTTTGCACAGGAGCCAACATCCCAAACCACCGCCAGTCGTTCTTCTGCGAATTGGTCGGAACTTACGTACTGATTCTGCCCATCCTGCTGATGATCGCTCCGACATTGGATCTCAGTGCACTTGGTGCAACGTCTAGCTTGGCCTCTGAAGCCAAAATCGGGATGGGAAGTTTAGGACTCTTGCCGGTGGCTTTACTGGTTTTTGGCATCGGACTGAGTCTCGGAGGAACCACCGGCTATGCGATTAACCCGGCTCGCGACTTGATACCGAGACTAGTACACGAAATTCTACCTGTACCTGGAAAAGGAAAGAGTCATTGGGATTATGCGTGGGTTCCGGTGGCAGGCCCGATAGCTGGTGCCGTCCTTGCAGCCCTGACCTATAAACTCCTTGTCGCCCCGTGAACCTATTGGCCCGAAAGTGTCTCTAGTCCTGTTATGAACGCACGACAATTAGAAAAACTCGGTGTCCCAATCGATTGTGTCCCTGTGGCAATCACGACGATCCAGAACGTGATTCGTGATAAGGGCTTCCGTGGAAAAAACGTCAAAGAAACCATCTCTTTACTGGTAGAGAACCCACAAGCTTTCTTAACCGATGAGACCTGGGGGGCTTTCGCCCAAGGACTGCTCGACTACCAAAGCCAGATGGAACAAGTCCCCTCCGAACCACTGTCTTATCCTACCTGGGGCCAAGACATCGATGAGGCTGCTCACCATCAAATGCGGACGGCTTGCCAACTCCCTATCGCTCGCGCCGGAGCCTTGATGCCCGATGCCCACATGGGATACGGACTCCCTATCGGTGGAGTATTAGCCGTTGAGAACGCAGTTATCCCCTATGCAGTCGGCGTCGATATCGCCTGCCGGATGAAGTTATCGATCTTGGACATCGAGCCCAGGGAGTTGACCAAGAACCCTACACGTTTCGAAAATGCCCTGCAGCGGGGTACTCGATTCGGCATGGGTTCAGTTCATGAGACTCCCCAAGATCACCCCGTGATGGATCAAGACTGGAATGTCACTCGGACGACTCGCGAGAAGAAGGACAATGCTCGAAAGCAACTTGGAACTAGCGGCTCGGGGAACCACTTTGTCGAGTTCGGCACGCTCAAATTGACCCAAATGGATCCGAATATAGGTTTGGAACCCGGTCTCTACACGGCGTTGCTAAGTCATTCCGGTAGCCGTGGCACCGGTGCAAGTGTTTGTTCTGTTTACAGCAACATCGCTCGAAGTCAGTTACCAAAAAGTTTGTCGACTCAGTTCGGGTATCTAGGGTGGTTAACACTCGATAGCGAAGCTGGCCAAGAATACTGGAACGCAATGAACCTCATGGGAGACTACGCCGCAGCCAACCACGACGTGATCCATCGATTGGTGTCGAAGTTCCTCGGTGGACGAGTCATCGCTGGGGTCGAAAACCACCATAACTTCGCTTGGAAGGAAATCCACAATGGTAAAGAGATGATCGTACACCGCAAAGGTGCAACTCCGGCAGGTAAAGGGGTCTTGGGAGTGATTCCAGGCTCGATGGCAACCCCTGGATTTGTCGTTCGAGGCAAAGGGAACGCCGAGAGTTTGGAATCGGCATCGCATGGAGCAGGACGTCGCATGAGCCGAACCGCAGCCCGCCAAAAGTACACTTGGAACTCAGTGAGAAACACACTCAGCGATCGAGGTGTCCGCGTGATATCGGCCGGGGCCGATGAAGCCCCAGGGGCCTACAAAGATATCCACTCGGTCATGGCCGCACAAACTGACCTGGTCGAGGTCATCGGCCAGTTTGACCCATTGATTGTAAAAATGTGCGAAGACGGAAGCCCAGCAGAGGACTAGCGACGGATAACTACATCGGCTGAGTAGCTTTGGCATCGCCCGTTGGGCCGAGCACGATGCGAAAGTGTCCAGTGGGTAGTTTCTCGATCGGCTGCGTTGTCGACGCCTTGGATTCCGGCCCGATAGGCTTGGATTCAAACCCAACAGTCACCGCCTTGCGCTGCTCGGGTTTGAGCTCCATGTAGATGCCATCCTTTTTGTTGAAATCGTCTTGGGACTCGAAGTACATCTGAGTGACCAGTTCGGGCCGTTTCGGAGCGACGATTCGGTAGTGGATGTGGGGTGTTCGGCCTGGGTACTTTCCGGGCTGGATGGTTCGGAACGAAAAAGCCCCATCGGTGCCAGTCAAGATACGAGCCCAGTATTGGAAATTGGGATCCATGGGGCGATCGTTCTTGTCCTGCGGATGGTTGTAACGACCGGCGGCACAAGCCTGCCATACCTCGACGATGACCTGATCGAGTGGTTTGTCGTCCATGTCGACGACCGTTCCGCGCACGATGATTTGGTCTCCTTGAGCGACCGGGCTCTGAGGGTCGAGCCGGGTCAGGTCTGCATCGTAATATTTCTGTTTAGCAATTTCAGGAATCGGATAGAAGGGGCCTTTGGTGGCCGAGGCGGTGGGTGGTTCCCAGGCCAAGCCGCGCTTTACAAGTTGGGCACCCAATCCGCTGGCGATGGCTGCTTGGGTAAGAAAACGCCTTCGATTGCTTTGGGAGGACATCGTTTGAACCTTGGAGGGTTAGTACTCAATAGAACAGACGCCGGACTCTCCGATTGTATCAACTGTAATGGTATATGTGAAAATCCTTTGGCTGGAATTTGAGGAACTCTTGCCCATATTGTAGTTCGTGCCAAATATTTCCGATTGGATAGAAAATTAAAAGTTTCGCGATCGATCGTATTGGGCATGAAAGACGTCTTCTATGTCGAGTATCTTGGATTATCGGCCTTCGGCAAACACCGGTAGCAGGCCGTCGGTCTTTCCCATGCTAATGATTAACGGCAAAAAGTCCGTGAGCAATCCCGAACGTATTTCCTGGTCCCCCCCCTTTGCTTGGTCAACGATTATCCCGTCGGTGCGACGCCAAGAGTCGATCGAAGGTGCGATCATTGGCTGCGCTCTTGGCGAGAGCATCGCAGGCTTGAGTCGCTCCAAGCGTGCCCGTTTTGCGGCGAATCCCGCAGCCTTTGAACCGAGCAAGTTAGTGCCATCACACGGAACCGAGGGGATGCTCGTGACGGTCCAATCGTTGCTCCTTTCGCAAGCGATGTCAGAGATCTTTGTGATGCAACTAAAGAATCGGCTGGGGTGGTATCAAATCACTCAACCGATCGCTTACGTAAAGAAGGTTGTTGGATCGCTGGTGGGATCCAACAGATTCAGCGCAACTTTGGGGGATGACCCATTGGCCAGGGCTGTGGTGTTGAGTGTTCTGATGCAAGGCCACCATGATGGGGCTTTGAGTTGGGTACAAGATTCGACGCAAATGAGTTTCAACAACCGTTGGGTAACGCAGGCGAGTTTTTTAGTGGCAACTGCGGCTCAGGTCGCTCAGTTGCAACGCACACGGTATGAGGCCAAGGTGTGCGGACTGCTTGAGGATCTTAAACTGGCAACAGGATCCAAGGAGATTGAGCAACGCCTGGAGTCTCTGATCCAAGCCAAGGAGCAAGCTTTTTCGGTTCTACAGGCAAGTCACCTTCTGGGCGGGAATGCTCGTTGGCAAGATCACTTGGTCGACAATGCGTTGCTGGCGATCTACACCTATGTTAAGCATCCGAATCGGATCGAAGACGGACTTGGAGAGCTTTCGCAGCTTCGTGGTAGCTTACGTGGGGTGATGTCCCTTTATGGTGCACTCTCGACAATCCACACTTCCGTGTCATCCGTGCCGGCTAAGTGGCAAGAGCGGCTATCGTTGTATCCTTATTCGAGTGCATGGATCCAGCAGTGTGTGGATCGATGTGGGGATTGGCCCCACGGCCCCGAGGATATCCAAGCGACCCGATGCTTACCCTCCCATCAGCTTGGCCAGCTAATCCGCAACATCCGCCGCGGTTGCCTCTAGTTGATCGACGAGCCCTGCCTTCAACAGGTACCCTCAAGATGAAACTGTTGATGATCACCAATCCGGCCGCAGGCAAACGACTTCAACACGGCCTCCAGATACCCGATTGGCTCATATCCAAATCCTCGTGTTACGAACATCGCCCTACAGAGTACCCATGCCATGCCGAAAAAATCGCTCTTGATGCCTGCCAGAAAGGTTTCGATACGATTGTGGCTGCCGGCGGCGATGGTACCATCCACGAAGTCTTAAACGGGATCATGGCCAGCGGCCTTCAATCGGTTCGCATGGGAGTCCTCCCAGTTGGCACGGCCAACGATTACGCTTATTCGCTCGCCCGTCTTGACCCCGACACCGAACCGTTTTCGCAATATGTCGATATCGGTGCAATGAAATGTTTGGGGCACTGCAGGTACTTTGCCAACGTCGCAGGTGTCGGGTTTCCGGGCCGGGCTGCACAACTGGCGCGGAGCATGAAAAGATTGCCTGCAAGACTGCGTTACACTCTAGCGATTCTTCGCTGCATGGGTGCTTCCTACCGTACCGATCCAATCGCACTCGATGACCAGCCACCTACCTCCTACCTGATGATCAGTGCTGCGATCGGCATGCGAGAAGGAAGTTACCCTCTGACTCCGAATGCCAAACTCGACGACGGACTCTTCGACTTACTCTTGGTCGGTGCTCTACATCGTCGCGATATCCTACGTTATTTCCCGAGGATGATCCGTGGAGATATTCCGACCAACGACCCACGAATCCTGACCGACCGCAAATCGAAAGTCGTATTGCAAAGCGCCAAGCCAATCCCCTTTCATCTTGATGGCGAAGACCCCTGGACTCACCACCCGATAGCTCAGCAGACAACCGAGTTTCGCTTGGAATTAGAAGTCATCCCTAAGGCGATCGCTGTGCAACTGCTATGAAGGCAACTCAGTAGAAAGCGTCGATTGCTGCTACGACACACATGATGGCTCCGACGATCAATTTGCCGGATGTCCCTAACAATCGACCCAGCATCGCTCCAGTTCCAACATGCATCCCCTCTTGGGCCGTCTTGCCTTTCCAAAGTTCACCCAACCAAGCTCCAACGAAAGCACCACCGGCCCCTCCAGCCAAAGCTCCAACGACTGGTCCAATAATCGGAATAGGAATTGTGAATAGGGCCCCAACGATGCTCCCGACCATCGTGCCGACGACGGCTAAAGCCATCGCGCGGCGACTCGCACCACGCTTGCCCGCCATCGCCGCCCCGGCAACAAACTCGATGATCTCCCCTAGTACGGCTAGCACGAACAAGATTCCAATACCAAACCACCCAACTCCCGAAGTCTCCGACTCCGGAAAAAAGTAGGCGTACACTGCCGTCGCCAATACGATCAACCAATTTCCCGGAAACGAAAGCAGATTAGTCGACCAGCTCAGCAGATTGATGATGCAAAATAGCACCAACCAGACGATCCACAGCCAAGCTGTCCAGTCATACCAAGCGCCGAGTATCCACATGATTGCTTAGGGCTCGATCCATTTACGAATCGGTTTAACCTTCCAGGCTTCGTCAAAGAAATCCGCTTGGACGATCTTGCCGGGCCAGCGTCCATTGGGTGCCGTCGTCACATCGATCATCGCCCAATCGGGTAGCTTGGGCACCTGGCGAGCATTATTGAGGTAATCGTACTCGCGGTAAGTGAAACTGCTGTTGAACACGACGTAGCGATCTGGTGCCAGTGGGTTCGGATAGATCATCAGCGGGATGTGTTGTTGCGCATCGAGCTTAAGCTCCCCTAGTTCGATCGATTTTTCGTTCCATTGCAGAGGTAATTTGGCGATACCTGCCGTTTCGAGCACCTTGGCAATCGTCGGATTGCTCTTGGGATCCCCCCAAAGAATCAAATGGTTGTTTTGGATATCAGAAGCTGTCAGTTCTTCGGACGATTTGACTCTCGCATCGCCTCGCATCTGTCGATGCCACTGGCCGACGGCATGATCGAACTCACTCTTGACCCACTGATCGATCTTGGGATTCATCCCGGTAGCCGTAGGTTTGACGAATAAAAAAGGGGCAAGCAGTGCGTCATCGATAGGACCTTGGAGCATGTGCTTTTTGCGCAGTTTCGATGCGGGTGGTTCGATGGGAGAGACCAACTGCCAGAATCCGTCGACAACTCTAAAGGTTGCCTTGAATGAACTATCGGATCGCAATAGGACTTCAAAAGCATCTTTTGAGACAACCCGCTCTGTATCTTCTATGCGAATTTCTACACGTTGTTCACCGACTTGGTTTGCATCCCGCTCGAGTGTGAATTGCGTGATCCCCCCTTCGATCCAGACCATCACTTGATCGGCTTGTTCGCCCATCGCTGGATCACCGTATTGAAATGTAGCGCGAATTGTTGAGGGTTCGTGATGATTCTCGAGGGAATCCACCGTTACCCAAAATGCTCGATTGTAACGGAGGGTGGTTGTGGTAAAGGCAATTCTATCCCCCCTCCTGTGAGTATGGTGCTTGAGAAGACCGGAACTCGGATCCAAGATGCGGAGCCTGCGATCGATTTCTTTTTTGGCTTCCGGCGAGATCGAGTGGGCCGTCTTGGGCGCAACAATGTGAGTAAGTTCAAAACGCTCGTCTTCGGGAAGTTCCCAACTGGCTTTGGCCATGATATCGGCAGCTTGCTTTTGCTTATCGAGCTCGCCGCTATAGGCGATCGTCGGTACGGTTTGAAGATTGCGGACCCAAACTGGGCAATCGTGCATCGTCCAAAGTTTCTCTTCAAACCAATAGGGCTTGAGGGTCTCTGACTGGAAGACCTTCAAAAAATCCGGTGTCTCGGAAAAGCCCGCACCGGGGGTCGCTGCAAACCATCGATCTGGGTAGTGGACGGCCAAATGCCATGCAGCCGCACCACCCATCGAAAATCCCCGAATGGCCACACGCTTTGGATCGATTGGATACTGGCTCATCGCATGCTCGAGGGCTTCGAGCGTATCGACTTCGCCTGCGAGTTTGTTGGCGTTGCAATAGCGACCAAATGGATGAATCATGAGCACCCCTGCATCTGGAAGAGGATCGGGGTTTTTCATTCGCGTCGAGAGAAACTGCAACTCAAGTCCCTTCTCGCTTCGACCTCGACACCAAACATCGGCTCGTCCGCTTGCAGCTACATCCGATTGAAAAACCACGCCGTAGGGCTGTACAGTTCCATCGAGCTTGGATCGAAAACCTCGAACGGTGATATAGGGGGACTGGTTGATGAATAACCAATAGCACGCGTTGGCCCGAATAGCCTCACAGCGTCGCTTTCCCTCTTCAATGAGTTCCTTGGCCCTTTCGAAGTCGGCTGGGTCGAAGAAACCGTTTTCATTCAGCGCCAGCGACACGGCTCGGTAAAAGATTTCGGCATCCGGTAGCTGGCTTTGAATCCTCGGATCCTTCGAAGCAGAGAGTTCCTCGATCGATTTTTTGAGCGGTTCGAGAGCTGCACTGAGCGACTCTCGCACCTCCGCAGGGACTTCGATCCCCGGAGGTGGAACAGGTCGAATTTTCTCAACTTGGTTGTCCGCAGGCCCATCGGCCAAGACATCCAAGGCGGGAGATCCAAGCAAAAGAAGTACAATCAGAAATCGCGGAATCATGTTCGGTCGGTCTGCGGTAGAGTTTGAGCAAAGTGGCGTAAAGGAACCCTAATGATAACCGGATTCCTGGCCACGCTAATTCCTCACGAATCCAAAAATGATGCCAGAAACGACGATTTGTAGTATGATGGGTTGATTTAAGTCGACTCAATTCGATTCCCACGCTTTGGGTACGAGTACGAAGTTGCCTCCCGAGCAGGTGATGCACCAACACCAAAGACACCTCAAGAACCGTTTCTCGCATGACATTTGAATTCAAACACCCGTCTGCATGTGAGTCGTACCGAAACTTGCTTCTTGCTGGCTCGAAGCCCAACCGACGCGATCTGCTTCGTTGTGCACCGATAGCGGCAGCGGGTGCCACCTCGTTTTGGACTAGCTTAGCCGAGTCGATCGCAAAATCCCCTGCTTCTGCGAAAACTCCGAAAGCTCTTATCCTCGTATGGCTCCAGGGCGGCCCGAGCCAACTCGAAACGTTTGATCCGCACCCGAGCACCTCGATCGGTGGCTCGACCCAAGCGATCAAAACATCGCTTCGTGATATACAGATTGCTAACACTCTAGAACAAACTGCCGAGGTAATGCACCATGCGACTTTGATCCGGTCGATGGTTTCCAAAGAAGGGGATCATGAACGTGCTACTTATAATATGAAGACCGGTTGGAGACCCGATCCGACCCTCCTGCATCCTTCGATCGGTTCGGTGCTTTGTCATAACAGCACACAGAGTCTTGAGATACCTCGGCACGTGTCGATCCTCTCTGGACAATGGCCCGCGCGTGGTGGATATCTTGGAAGCCAATTCGATGCGTTTCAGCTCGGCGATCCAAAGAATCCTCTTCCGAATCTTCGTAGCCCTGTCGAAAGCAAGCAATTTCAACAACGCATCACCGACCTTGAGCTCCTCGAACAACGTTTTCGTAAAGGTCGGATCAAGAATCTCGAGTCGGATAAGACCCTGCATTCGATTTCCACCGAGCGGGCAGTCAAGATGATGTCCAGCGAGCAGATCCAAGCCTTCGAAATCGATCGCGAAGCGAACAGCGTCCGCGAACCCTTTGGCGACTCCCCGTTCGGTCGCGGTTGCCTAGCTGCCGTCCGATTGATCGAACAAGGGGTCACATGCGTGGAAATAGAACTCAGTGGCTGGGACTCGCACATCGAAAACCATACGCTTCAGTCGGGGCGATGCAGCATCCTCGATCCGGCGTTAGCGTCCCTGATCCGACTCTTAGATGAAAGAGGCCTATTGGACTCTACGGTCGTTGTGTGTGGAGGAGAGTTCGGCAGAACACCTAAAATCAATATCGCCGATGGTCGCGATCATTGGCCCAATGGGTTCAGTGCAGCGATCTTCGGTGGTCCTTTCCGTCGTGGTTACGTACACGGCGAAACGTCCCATGAGCTTCTCGAAAACAACTCGGACCCTCTTGCAGGTGTCAAAGATCCGGTGCGGATCGAAGATCTCCACGCGACGATTCTGCATAGCTTCGGTATCGACTCTGCGGTTGAATCGGTAACCCCGATCGGGCGACCATTGGCAGTCAGTCAAGGCTCGATCATCAAAGAGCTTCTTGAAACATGATCGATGAGTAAGCAATCTTAGAGCTCAAAACGCTGGATCGAGTCTTTTAGGTCATTCATAAAGGCCGCAGCACCTACACCATTGATCACTCGATGGTCGAATGCCAAAGTCAGTGTCGCCCGCTTTTGAAAAACGAATCCGTCTCCCTTTGGAATCGGTGCATCGAAGACCTCTCCTAGGGCCAGGGTTGCTACCGCTGGTGCGACGATCGCAGGAATCCCCATCCGCATACTCGCTGTCCCGATGTTCGATACACTCATCGTGATCGATGGGTCGGCTTGATCCACTCCCTGCTTGGCAAACTCGATCCTCTGCGACAACACATTGAAAAAATCCTGACGGCTCATTTGATCGGCACCGTGGATTGCAGCCGTTACCAAAGCATCCTCTGGCAATGCAACTGCCACTCCAAGATTCACCTGTTTGTACGTCCGATACACCGTCGAATCCCCTACGAGACTCGTGCGGAACCTCGGATGCTTGGCCAACGCTCCGACCACACACCAAAGCATCATCGCAAACGCCGTCTGCTTACCTGACGTCTCCTTGATCTGACGACGCGCCTCATGCAATGCGCTCCAATCCACCTCGCATACCAGCGTCACTGGAACCGTCGTCTGCACACTTCGGTGCAATCGATAGTTCAAAGTGATCTGCTGTTTCGAAACCGGTGTCTCTTCGTACTGGGCGCCAAGAGCCTCCGATCCAGTCGACTCGGATGAACACGACTGAAGATACCTCTGGACGTCCTCTGGCATGAGCTTGTTTCCACGCCGAGGGATGCTCTGAGCGATTTCAAGTAACCCTTTCTCCTTGAGCAACTTACGCGTCCTTGGCGGTATCCACGCGGACCCTTCTTCACGAGAGTCTTCCTCGCTCGACTCGTCTTTGGCTTGCATCGCTTTGTCTTGAGTGACATGGCCAATTCCCACCGAGGGTACAGAAGCCTCAATTTCCATCGTCGCAACCTCGGTCCCGATCGCCAAAACGGTCCCTTCTTTGACAAGCCACTCGACGAGTCGTCCCGCATAGGGTGACTCGACGTCGGTCGTCGCCTTGTCGGTCTCCATCACATAGAGGGCCTCGTCGCGCCGAACCATATCGCCTGGCTTTTTGAGGAACTGAACCAATAAGGCTTCTTGCAATCCCTCTCCCATCTGAGGAATTCGAATCGATACACTGGGCATGAGAATTAATCCTCCATCGTCGCACGTATAGCCGAAATGACTCGCTGCGTGTCAGGCAACGCCGCATATTCATAGATCGGGTTGTAACCGATATGAACGTCCGCACGCGAAACCAACTGCGGCGGACTTAGCAAATGGGAAAACGTCTCAGCCGTCGAAGTGATCTTCGATAGAATCATCTGCCCTACACTACACGACTGGGCATCCTCCTGCACGACGACCAACCGCCCGGTCTTCTCAAGCGATAAGGCAATGGTTTCGAAATCCCAAGGAACAATCGATCTCAAATCGATCACCTCGACGGAGACTTGCCCATCGAGCTTGGCCGCCGCCTCCATCGATGGCTCGATGCAGTTCCCCCAAGACACCAGCGTTACATCGCGTCCTGAACGTCGAACCCTCGCTTTACCAAATGGAACCGGTTCGAGATTGCTGGGCACATCCATCTGCTGACGGAACAAATGCTTGGGTATCAAATAGATTGTCGGATCCTCGCTATGCATCGCGGTCCACATCAGTCCAGCAGCATCCTCAGGTGTGCTCGGGACAACCACTCTAAGCCCAGGGATGTGCGCGAAACTACCTTCGTTGGCCTGACTATGCCAAATCGATCCACCGGGCAAATAAGCACCATACGGTGAGTATATCACCGCTGGACATTTCCACTGACCAAAAGTTCTCCAGCGAATCGTCGACATGTTTTGCGTGATCTGTGACCAAGCCGGCCCAGAGAAGTCGACAAATTGGAGTTCGAAAACAGGGAGCATCCCATAACAGGCCAACCCCACAGCCACTCCCGCAATCGTCGCTTCTGCAAGCGGGGAATTGAAAACTCGATCTGGGAACTGTGTCGAAAGCCCCGCGGTGAGCCGGAACACACCCCCTTTAGGATCCTCGATATCCTCGCCGAAAAACACATAACGACGATCTGTCTTGAGCCCCTCGCGAAACACTTCATTAACCGCATCGACCATTCTCCACTTGCGCCCCGATTCCATCGGTGGCTCGCTGGCCTTTGGCTCTGCTCCGAAAAGATGATCCATCAATTCACTTGCCTTCGGATCTGGCTCAAGCTCTGCTTCTCGGTACTCCTGATCGACTTGCTGGTCGATCTGATGACGGATTTCCTCCCAAGCATCCCAAGTCAATTCGCCAGCCTCGATCAACTCCTCGGCGACAGTATTGATCGGATCCCTTTCCATCATCTCAGAAATCTCGACAGGTGGTCGATACACGCGATGATCATCGCTGCTGGTGTGACTGCATAGTCGGTCGACCTCGCACACCAACACCGAAGGTCCATCTCCATCTCGAGCCCGATCGATCGCCTCGGAAGCAGCGACCCAAACGTTGTCCGGATGTCTGCCATCGACATGCACGAGTCCTATCTGTTTACTAAAAATCCCAAGTTTGAATGGATTGAATTTGTCGGTGTTGGTGCTGATCCCATATCGATTGTCCTCAACAACAAAAACCACCGGCAGTTTTCGCTCTGTCGCATAAGCGATCGCTTCATAGAACTCTCCTTGACGACTCGCCGCGTCGCCCGTAGTGGCCACCACCACTCCCGGAACGCCTTGCATCTGCATTCCCCAAGCGACACCGCAAGCAGGTAGCAGATTGCTGGCCGTCGGTGTGGGCACACTCCAAATGTTCTTCTCTCGCGAACTCGGATGGCCTGGCATCTGTCGACCACCGCTACTTGTGTTCCGCTTGGCAAAATAAGCCCTGGCTAGTTCGCTGTTGTTCATCCCCTTGGCCAACATCATCGCCCGGTCGCGATAGTAAGGGAACAAGTAGTCCTCAGGCTTAAGCTGCATGGCAATCACAGCCAAGGACTCGTGGCCCATCCCAGCGACCTGAAACCAACCCTTCCCCTGACGTAAAAGCACTCCCTCGCGACGATCCCCTTCGCGACTCAAATACATCAGCTTGAGAAGCTCTAATTTGTTGTAGGTCGCCCTCGAACTTTCTCGGCTCATCGCTATCAACCCTCGCTAATCTTCCACGCTTTGTACGTGCCGCCTGACCTGATGCCTCGTTCCTCCGAAACGGCTCGGAGAATCACCAAGAGGGGTTTGGTTTCCTTTAAGATAACTTGAAGAAAGCAAAACGCCCCCTAAAGTATCTGATGAATTAATACAGGCTGACAAGGTACCCTGAGCAAATTGCGGTTAACGAACACGTTTATGGGTCGAAATTTGGATTCCTAAGTCCTTAGACTTACGTAACTTGCGGTTGCATTTTGAAGACTGGACATTTCGGAATTTTTGTGGATGTTGAGCGAAGCAAGCCAACGTAGATGATTTCTCCGAAATCATCTACGAGCGCTCTGGTGCGCCCCAATAGAGCGAATCTCTCTAGAGCGACAGGCCTTAGAGGCAAACAGCCAAGCAGCCAAACGGTTGAGGACAACCGTTTAACAAGAAGGCAGCCAAACGGTTGAGGACAGCCGTTTTACAAGAAGGCAGCCAAACGGTTGAGGACAACCGTTTAACAAGAAAGCAGCCAAACGGTTGAGGACAGCCGTTTTACAAGAAGGCAGCCAAACGGTTGCGGACAACCGTTTAACAAGAAGGCAGCCAAACGGTTGAGGACAACCGTTTAACAAGAAAGCAGCCAAACGGTTTAGGACAACCGTTTTACAATGATACACCCTAAATCGCACTAGATTTTTCGAGTGCGAATCAGAACCTGATTCTCTTTGATCTCGACGACCTCGATCGGCATGTCCTCATCGATCCAACCACTCTTGGATACCACATCGACTACCATGTTTCCCAGGATGGCTTTGCCATAAGGATTGCACCGGGTCATGGTTGTCCCGAATCGGCCTTTAAGCATCTGCCGATCCTCATCGAGCCGGTCCATGGCAACAACGAACTTATCATTCATTGGATGTTCCAAGGCAAACCACCGGAACATGGGCAGACGTCCGATTTGCTTGTGAAAAACAACAATCGCCCCAAACAGCACGATAACCCCAAAACCCAACTGACCCATTCCTTGCACAAGCTTATCGAGTTGGTATCGGTTCGTAGGGATCGTGAAGGTTTGTCCCGCAAGCAAGAGTCCTGAGGCAAGCATGATCAGGCCCGCAATACCAAAAACTCCAAAACCTGGAAGGATGAAAATCTCTGCTAGAAGACAACCAATTCCGGCGACAATCAAAAGAATCTCAAGCCACTCGATCGTTCCTTGAAAGAGATTCATCCAAAAGAAGATCATGAAACACACGAGAGCCATGAGTCCTGGGATTCCAACACCCGGTGTGCTCAACTCGGCACTCAAACAGATCAGCCCCACGAGGAAGCAAACGTAAGACAACCAGCGTTGAGAGGCTAGCCACTCGACAGCCTGTTCGAGCCGGCTGGTCTGTTTTTCCATCGGTAGTTCATTGACTCCAAAAGCCTGAGCAACAGTTCCTAGATCATTCCCTCTACCCGAAGCGATTCCCATGGAGATCGCTTGATCAACCCCGATTCCATTGCGATAGTCGACCGCTTTGCCCTTGGCCCACAGCGGCCTGGCAGGATCATCGACAACCCACTCGGGAACCGTTCGGATCTGGCGTCCATCGGCAGCTTGAAACTCATGGACGATCGCATCGGGGTTGGCTAAACCGACCAAGTCACCTGGCAGACGGTTGCAGAGTTTCGCAAGTTCGATGAAGTTTGATTTTCGTTGCTCGATGGCCACTGCATTGATGCTGGCTTCCCCGCCCGTTCCCAAAATAGCATTAGGCGCCATGTAAAGAGCGTCGCCAGCGAGTGCGATCAACGCGGCATCGCCACGGGCATGTTCGCTGACAAATACAACTACCTCAGCCTTGTCTGAAGGGATTTCTGCAAGCCGATAGGCCAAGCGTATCGAGTCATCGAGTTTCCCCCCAGGGCTATCGAGCTGGATCAAGATCAAGTCGGCTCCTTGGTTATTGACCGCATCATCGATCGCGCGGATGCTGCGGTTGATCAGTCGCGGATAGAGCACACCGCGTAGCTTCAAATGAACCGCCTTACGAGGTAGCGAAAAAGTCGGCCTCTCGATGATCGGGCCCGAGAGCTTGAGTGCCACTCCAAGGAGCTCGCGCTGATTGACCGTCTGCGAGATCCAACGGCGGTCAGGTTGGCTGAGCTCTTGACCCTTGAACGAGGCCATTTGGTTGATGGGCACGAGCGTACGTTCGCGCCAAGTCCCATCGGGTCGTGGTTTAGACTCCAATTGCTGCAACGTGGTGTACTCGACACCACCCCCATCGAGATCAAGCTGAACAAGCCGTTGGCTTGGATCCAACATCGACCGAACCGCTGCTTCAGGAAACATTCCGCGACGAGCAGCGATATCCAAATAGGCTTGTTGCAATGTTGGATCGATCTGAACTTCATCAATGCCAGCTTTGCCTATCTCTGCGTCAGGTAGCATCACGAGCTCTTCGCAAGCCAGTGCGACAAGAACCGCATGGCCTCGCAAGTTCGAGTCAATGTATCCAACACTTTTGACACGATTTCCCTTGGGACCACTGAGCCATCTTGAGATCGTCAACGCTTTTTCAAACGAACTACCTTGCCCCATACTCTTGGGCTCTCCGGCCTGATCGAGTGCGCGACCGCTAGCCGTAGCATCCGACGATGACGTAGCTTGAACAAACTCGATAATCACAACCGGTCGTTCGTTGCCCACAGAACGCATCGAGATCGATTCAAGCGAAGCGATGATTTTCGAGTCGATATCGCCAGACAAAGGCAACGGAATCCGAACCAGGGATGCGCCTTTGAGTTCGGGCGATTTGACAATGGCTTGGTCGGCAAGAGGCTCTTGCTGAGCCTGGGAAAACTCGATTGCACTCAGGCCCATCAAAGCGACAAGCAGATACAAAAGCGAAAGCTTCAGGCAATTTGGCGCAGTCATGCACTTGGCTTGGAATGAGGAACTGAAAAAATGCAGGCTTCCATAAAACCTGCCTCTCGTGATTCTATTCGCTAGCCAAGGAATTTGCTTGCCTGAATTCAACCAGAACCCCTATTTGGGGACTTCGTTAACAAAAACCAAATTGTGGGTTTGGTTGAGCAATCCGGTTCCGGTGACAAAAACCACACGATCCCCGGCAGTGAGAACCCCGGTCGATTTTCCCCACTTGGTCACATCCTCAACGAGCGTCTCAGGACTATCGAGCTGGGTGACTTGGTGGGGCATGATCCCCCAAAACAGGCACATGCGTCTGAGCGTGGCCTCCGAGTCGCTTACTCCCAAAGTAGGGATGTAGTTCCGCTGCTTGGCCTTGACCCATGCGGTTCCGCCGGTGCGAGTCGCGACGACCACGAGTTTAGCTTGGATCGCTTCGGCAATGTTGGCTGCGTTGTGGGTGACTGCCGAAGTGATCGGGTGGACATGGGAGGAAGGGCGAGGTTTGGAGTCTTGAGGTGTGTTTTTAAGCATTGTTTCGGTGTGGAGCATGATGCGATTCATCGTCTCGACAGCTACGACCGGGTACTCGCCGATAGCGGTTTCACCGCTGAGCATGCAAGCGTCGGCTCCATCGAGAATGGCGTTGGCCACATCGCTCGCTTCTGCTCGCGTGGGACGTCGATTGTGGTGCATGCTTTCGAGCATCTGTGTCGCGACGATCACCGGCTTCATCTTTTCTTTGCAGACTTGGATGATCCGTTTCTGAGCCACAGGTGTTTCGGCTACATCGATCTCGACACCTAGATCTCCTCGAGCGACCATCACCCCATCGGCTGCTTCGACGATCTCCTCGAGGCATTGCAGCGCCTCGCGCTTCTCAATCTTGGCGATGACCATCGCATGGGCATCCATCGAGGCCAGCAGGTTCTTGAGCGATGCGACGTCTTGTGCAGAACGAGCAAACGACAGGCTGATGAAATCGATTTCGTTGCGAGCTGCCCACAGCGCGTTTTCAACATCCTCGGGTCGCATCGAGGAAACCGATAGCGAGACACCTGGTAAGTTGATCCCTTGCCTCGAACGAATGGTACCTCGAACGACCACGACGCAACGAAGCGAGTCTTTCGTTTTATCGATCACTTCGAGCGTGATCGTTCCATCGGCGAGCATCACTCGGTCACCAGTTTTTACTTCATCGATGAGCTTGGTGTAGTTGCTCGTTAGCTCATCAGGTTTCGTAGCCTTATCGCCTCGTACAAAGGAAAGCTCCTGTCCGATCTCGACTTCCATTGGATCTTGGACAAGTTGCCCTAAGCGAATTTTAGGGCCGGCAAGATCTAGCAGTACGGCCACCGGGAAACCTGTCTTGACACGAACCGACTTGATCTTATCGAGGATCCTTTGGAAATCAGCTTGCTTGCCGTGAGCAGCATTGATACGAAAAACATCCACTCCGTTTTCGACAAGTTCGGCAAGGATCTTTTCGTCCTCGCATGCAGGCCCGACGGTAGCGACGATCTTGGTGCGGGCTTCTCCGAGTGTGTTTCTGGTCATAGCAACAGTGCTTCCTGGTACGGTCGTTAGGGCGAAATGGAAAGCGATCATTCTAGCTTCCCACAACGAAATGTGCCAAGCGAGGAAGTCTATCGAATTCACTGGGGAAATCTTTAGGACTCAGGATTTTGGATATCGAACGACTTTCATGTCGTTCTTCTGTTTCATCCCAGGCGTACTGCGACCTCGCACAATCAAATCTTCCAACAACCGCTTCATCTGCTCGACCCGCTTTGGGTGTTCGCTTACGAGATTGCGAGATTCCGACAAGTCCTCTCCTAAATGATACAACTCGCCCCCCTGATTGGACTTCACAGGTGGTATCCACTTCCAAAGTCCCTCCCGCAGCGCAGGAGTTCCTGAGCAAGAAGTACTTACAGCATGCTCGCGGATGGGCTCCTTCCCACCTTGCAACAAACGCAACAGGCTGAAACTGTCTTCAGCCGAATTCTCCGGAAGTGTCACCTGCAAAATCTCGGCGATCGTTCGCATCCAATCGGCCTGATGCACCAACTCTGAACAGACACTCCCTGGCTCAATGACACCGGGCCATCTGGCAATCATAGGAACACGATGCCCTCCCTCCCACGCATCCGATTTGTATCCCCTCAAAGGACCACTTGGAAAATGCCCCTGGCCCTCGAGTTGTTTAACCCCAATATACGAGGCGCAACCGTTATCGGAACTAAAGATCACTAAAGTATTGTCAGCCACACCGGTTCGATCTAACGCTCTGAGCACCTCTCCCACAACGGCGTCGGTCTCGACGACCAAGTCGGCAAAATCGCTTTGCAATCCGCTTTTGCCTTTCCACTGCTGATTGACTGCAAGCGGGGTATGGGGCGATGTCAGTGGCATGTAGAGCAAGAAAGGGTTTCCGGCTACTGCTTGCCTCTCGATGAAGCCTACCGATCGCTTGAGCAAGGCTGGTAAGACTCCTTCGAGTTGCCAATCGGCAAGAGCCGGTCCCTGCAAACTCGCTTGATTTTTTACCAACTTATCGGCGGGCAACAGTTGGCTTGGTATGCCTACGGTTCGGTTTCCATCGATGAAACAGTAAGGAGGCCAATTGGGTACGTCCGTTCCAAAGTATTCGTCAAACCCACGATCGATCGGACCACCGGGTATCTCCTGAGAAAAAACATCCTTCCAGGTTTGGACGTGCTCCTCGGTAAACTCGAACCGCACATCCCCTCCACCTCCGGCCTTGCCTCCGAAACCTTGAAAGAACCTCTTTTGCGTTTCGCTTATAGGCCAATCATGCCCCAAATGCCATTTGCCCACACATGCTGTCTTGTAACCGGCCTGCTGAGCCAACTTGCTGATCGTCAAACGATCTTCAGCAATCAGCGGTTTTCCCCACACACCAACGATGCCGCTTTGCAAAGTGCTACGCCAGTGATACCGACCCGTCATCAGTGCATAACGAGAGGGGGAGCAGCATCCAGACGAGCTATGAGCATCGGTAAATCGCATCCCTTGCTGCGCCAAACGATCGATGTTTGGGGTATCGATCTTGCACCGCTGTGGATTGTTGCATCGCAGATCTCCATACCCTAAATCATCCGCATAAAGGATGACGATGTTGGGCCGTGCCTTTGCATTCTTTTTGGCACCACCATTACCTCCCCCACCATTACCTTCACCTTGATTGCCTGCGCCCCAAAGCGGTGAAATATTGCCTTGATTCCAGCGATCCCAATCCGACTGCAACTCCTTGACCTTCTCGGGCATTTGACCAGACAGATCGTTGTCTTCATGGATGTCCTTCGATAGATCGTAAAGTTTGGTTGCCGTCACCCGGGCTCGTGGGCCACCTGTGTTGCTCTGCCCATCAGCGGCTTTGTCGTACCGTACGAGTTTCCAATCCCCCTTTCGAATCGCCATCTGCGGTCCGAATCGCCAATACAAAGCCTCATGCGGAGTCGACGCATTTTTACCACTCACATAAGGCATCAAGTCGACTCCATCGAGTTTCCACTCGGGCTCGACTCGAATCTGACAAGCCGCCAAAGCCGTGGCATGCAAATCGAGTTGGATCACCGGTCGGTCATCTACTGCTGGCTTGATCACACCGGGCCATGACAAGAGAAAAGGAACTCTCACACCTCCTTCGAGCGTTGTTCGCTTACTTCCTCGTAGCGGTGCGTTATCCGATCCGTTGACCGTTACCCCTTCCATCGTCGGTCCACCATTGTCACTGATAAAACCGACCAGAGTGCGTGTCTCTTGTCCGGTTGCTTTCAAGGCCTCGTTGACCGATCCGATCGCATCATCCATGGCCGACATCATGGCGGCATACTTGCGACGTTGTGGATCTTGGATCGACTCAAATTTTTTCAAGCGTTCTTCGGTCGCATGCATCGGTGTGTGCACGGCGTTAAAGGCCAAGTAAAGGAACCAAGGATCCTTGCGGCTTTTTTCGATAAAGGCAACGGCCTCTTTCGCAAAGTCGTCGGTCGTATAGTCAACCGTACCTGCGGGCTGATCGCCTCGAAGTATCCCTTGGTCGTCGAAGTAACTATGAGCTCCTCCCAAAAAACCGAAGAACTCTTGAAACCCCCGTCGCATCGGTCGTTGCTCAGGAGCGTTTCCTAAATGCCATTTGCCAACCAAAGCCGTCTTGTACCCGGCTTTCTGAAGTCGGTCGGCCAAGGTCGTTTCCCCAAGTGGGAGCCCTTGGCCGTTGCCACCTGGATTGAATTCGTGTCCAAAACGCTGTTGGTATCGCCCTGTGAGTAACCCGGCTCGCGTCGGGGAACAATACGGGCCAGTGACATATCCATTGGTAAACCGCACACCACTTGCCGCCAACGCATCTAGATTCGGAGTCGGGATATCCTTGCAGCCATGAAACCCGACATCGCCATATCCCATATCATCGCCGACGATGATCAACACATTGGGTCGCGACTCGGCAGCCTCGTTGGCATGACTCGATCGGCAAACAGCAAACATGCAAAAGTAGATCAGCAAGCACAGTGTCGGTCGCAGGTGTTTCATGATGCACTTAGAAATGACGGTGTAGGAACTCTCGAATTGGTTAACGAATTTTTTGATCAGGGAGTGCTTCTTTAATTCCTTCATCGATGGGCATCTTGTCGGTACCCTCATCAAGTCCGACGCTCTCCATGGCTTTCACAAGCTCCTGCTTCATCTTCAACAAAACATCTGCATAGGCAGGATCGGTAATTAGATTTCGGCTTTCGAGGGGATCCTCGGAGATATGGTAAAGCTCTCCAAGGTGGCGATCAGGAAGGCCGTCTCCATGGGGTGAGCGACTGTACTTCCAATGCGTTGTCCGAACACATCGGACATTAGGTGTATAGGGAAACTGCTTCTCATAATTGTAGTGATATAGAAAACTCTTTCGCCAGCTTTCATCACCATCGTGAACCAACTTCTTCCAAGACTTGCCATCGATGTTATTGATAGGATCACAACCACATAACTCTAATATCGAAGGTGCAACATCGACAGTTAACACTGGTTGCTCAACCACCTGACCCTGTGTCGTGGGCACCAATCCCGGATATCGCATCAACTGAACAATCCGCATGCTCGGTTCATGTGCCGTACGTTTATCAACCATCCCATGCTCGCCATTGAGAATTCCGTTGTCGCTCATATAAACCACGATCGTACGATCCAACTCGCCTCGTTGCTCGAGCGTCTTGAGCAACTCTCCAACGCTCTCGTCAACCGATAAAATGGTTCCCCAATAAGCCCTTGTCATTGCCTCGAAGTCTTTGACTCCTTCAGGCGAATCGTCTGGATATTTCTTGCGCCATTCAAAAAGAGGACCATAGATCCCGTGCCACGTGCTACGCCGCTTGCGGATCCAATCTGGCTTATCTTCAAGCTCCTTGTCGGAGGCAGAAGCCGGATAGGGTACCACCACATGATCGAACGCTCGTTGGTACTTGGGCTCAGGATAGTAGAAACTATGAGGTGCTTTATGCCCGATCATTAAACACCAAGGCCGGTTGCCTTTGGGACGCTCAATCCACTCTTTGGCCATTTGCGTTACGACATGCGTGTAATAGCCAGGAACCACCTTGCGCTCTTGGCCATGGAAATTGAATTCCGTATCGAAATACTTTCCTTGGCCTTTGTGCGTCACGAACCAATCAAAGCCGGGCCTTGGGCCATCATTCTCTTCGCCCATATGCCACTTACCCAGATAGGCCGTGTGATAACCGGCGGCTTGTAGCATCAGTGGGAAACTTTTCAGGTTTGCCGGATACTCAGTGAAATTGTTTGTCACTCCATGCTTATGTGCATACAAACCACTGAGGATGCTCGCTCGGCTGGGAGAACAAAGCGACGTTGTGCAAAAGGCATTGCGGAAGTAAACCCCCTCGCGACCAATCCGATCAATGTTTGGTGTCTTCAAATGAGGATGGCCCGCGAGACTCAACGCATCCCATCGCTGGTCGTCTGTGAGAATAAAGAGCACATTGGGTCGCTCGCTAGGCTCGTCGCCTTTCCCTTCTGGATCTTCCTGCGAAAACCCTAAAAGCGGAATCGAAAGCAACTGCAAACACAGAGCCGGAAAAAGGAAAAAACATCGGTAGCGATTTGTCATTATTCGACCTTGAGCTCTCGGCTATAGATCGTCGTCCCGTTGGCGATGATCAAAGTACTGTGCTTAGCACCCGCAAGGATGCAAGTCGTCAAAGGCTGATCCTTGTTGGGTTTTGGCAATAGACCACAAGGCCTCCCGGTCGGATCGAAGATCTGAACCCCAAGTTCGCTCGTTACGTAATATCGCCCCTTCTTATCAACCGCCATGCCGTCTCCTTTCGAGGCCGAGACGTATGGAGGTGGTTCATTGAATCGGAACTCTCCCTTGGCATCGATCGGCAAACGCATCGGCATAACCGGCATCTTGGCATCGAGTTCTCCTGCGGCGTTGATCCGGAACATCCAGGTGGAATCTCCACCGTAATCGGAGACCGCTAACGTGCCACCATCATTGGAAAGTGCGATGCCATTGGGTTTGCTGATCCCAGTATCGACCACCGTCGTCTTGCCAGTGGTTGGGTCGACCCGGACGACTTGCTGGGCACCCGTATCGGTAAAGAGAATATGACCTTCGCTGGTCACTGCCAAATCGTTGGGCTTAACTCCTTGGGCGATCGTTCTGACTTCTTTGGTTTCGATGTCGATCGACAGGATTCGACTTTGGGATCCTTGGCAAGCGATAAGTCGCTTGCCGTCGGGTGAGAACTCCAAACCACTGACCGATTCTTTGCACAATTCGGTCTTCGTCCCATCGGCGGCGCTGATTTTATAAACCGCTGGTGCTTTCATGTCGCAAAAGTAGATGTTCCCCTGAGCATCGGTGCAAAGTGCATCGGCAAAGCCCAAGTTGTCGGCAAGCACTTTCCAAGACTCGCCTGGGACGAGCAGGTTCAGCAAAGTTAGATCGCCACCGAGATCGCCTCGGGTGTCGTAGACCGGGGTGTGGTTGTCTTTGCGCCAAAGCCATTTCATCGCCTCAGGAAAAAGCGAACTGCCATAATCGTCGTTATGGGCATAGCCGTCGGTCCAATCGAATCGCAGATCGTATCCCATGTACTTGAGCGACGATGCCATGAGTTGGTTCGACCACGGCCACGATCCAAAAGGATTGTCGATATCGCCACTGGTATCGGACATGTAGACTCGTATCGGCTTGGCCTCGGTCTTGCGAACCCACGAAGGATAGACGTTGCCACCACGAAGGTTGGTAAAACTTCCAACCGTTGAATAGACTTTGCGGAACGAGTCGGGGCGTTCCCAAGCGACCGTAAAGGCGCAGATCGCACCGGAGCTCGAACCGGCGATGGCCCGCATATGAGGATCATCCGAGATCCGGTAACGCTTTTTGACTTCGGGAATGATCTCTTCGTGGAGGAACCGAGCGTAGCGATCCCCAAGACTATCGTATTCGTAGCTTCGATTCGAAAAGCGATTGTTGTTTAAAGGCTGAGATTTGTCGTGACCTGGGTTCAGGAACACTGCGATCGTCGGAGGCATCTGGCCAGTTGCAATCAAGTTGTCGAAGACCGTTGGTACTCGCCAACGACCGTTGATATTCTGCATCCGCTCTCCGTCTTGGAAGACCATCAACGCGGCAGGTTCCGATTCTTTGTATTGGGCAGGGACATAGATCCACCAGTCGCGTGTGGTGTTTGGGAAAATCGTCGATTCCCAAGCGTCCATCTTTTCGATTTTTCCTTTGGGCACATCATCGCGAGCCATGGCATCGGGATGCGGTTCCCACTTGGGCTTTGTCTCGACGATCGGGATGTTGGTCGATTCGGACTCCTTGGCCCAGAGCCAGCGCAGTGCATTTGGAAGGTCTTCTCCACCGAATTTGCCGCTGTGACCACCTTCGGTCATCACCAGTTTGTAGTTGTAACCGGCGAACTGAAGTGCAGCGGCCATGTCTTGGTTACCCAATGGCCAATTGCCGTGCAAGTTATTGAGATCCTCTTTGCCTTCTTGCAAATAGACCTTGATCGCTTTTGGCGATTGTTTTGTTTTTCGGATCAGGCCGGGATAAGCCCATCCGCCGCGGATGTTGGTAAAGCTTCCGATATGGCTGAGTACTTTTCCGAACTGATCGGGACGTTGCCAAGCGACGGTAAATGCGCAGATGCCACTCGATGAGATCCCGCAGACAGCCCGATCGGCAGGATCTTTCGAGATATTGAGGTCCTTGAGGACCACGGGAAGGAATTCATCGATGAGGAAGTTGGTGTAGCGGTCGCCTAGAGAATCGTATTCGAACGAGCGGTTAGAGCGATCGGCACTGCCTGGTTTATTGGCTGGGATGTTACCTGGGTTTACGAAGACCGCCACGGTCACGGGCATTCGTTTTTGGTGGATGAGGTTATCCAGGACGATCGGGGCACGAAAGGCGCCGTCGTTTTGCGAGTAGCCAGAACCGTCCATGAAGACCATGAGGCTAGCGGGTTGCTCTGGGTTGTATTGAGCTGGGACATAGATGCTGTAGGCGCGTTTGGTCCCTGGGAAGATTTGGCTGTCGTTCCATTCCCCTTTGGTGATTTTTCCGGTCTGGACATTGGGCTGAGCGATTCGATCTGGGTTTTCTTGTGCAGGGAGTCTGTTGCCAAGACAGGTCGCAAGGGTGCCAAGGGAGAGGCAAAACAGCAGTAGGGATCGCATGATGGAAATTCTACTCTTGGGAATAGGGAGGGTTCTATCGGGAGGGCAAATGGGCACGAGCATAGTGTACTCGATCTTGGGCGTCACTCGCTGCTCGATGACTGTTTGAACTGCAGCGGTACCGATCGCGGATTGAAGAGTTTCGCGGTAACTTGCGGACCAATGTGCCGAATCTCGGTACCAGATCGCCTAGTTTTTTAGATAGCGATCTAGGAACTCGATCGATCGAGTGATCCCCTTGGCATCGACAAAGGCCATGATGTGGGAGCGGCCAGGCAATACAAAATACTCTGTCGCTACCCCTGTCTCCTGCAACTTCTTGTGCATCTTATCGGCAAACGCAATCGGAACCAATTCGTCGGCGTCCCCATGATAAAGCATTATCGGAGGATCGTCTGAACTGACATGCTCGATCGGCGATGCCTTTAAATACACTTCCTCAATCGATCGGCGTGTACCTCCAAGGAAACCAGCTAGGGCCCGAGAGTCCTCGGGGATCATCCTCAAATCCACCGGCGCACCACCCGCGACACATACCTTGATCGCCGGATCCTGAGTCTTGCGATCGGTCGAAAGCAATGCCGCTAGATGCCCACCTGCCGAATATCCCCACACCCCAAGCCGCTCTGGATCGATATGGTACTCCTGGGCATGGTTCTTGAGCCAACGCAACGCTTCGCGGCAATCATCGATCTGAGCCGGATGCTTGTGCTTAGGCGCCAAACGGTAATTGATCGCCATGACAACATAGCCTTGCTCGGCCATCTTGCGACAGTGCAAGGCATCGAATCGCTTGTCTCCAGCAACCCAAGCTCCGCCATGGATCGCCAAGATCGCAGGATAACGCGCCTGATGCTCGAGATCCCCAGCCGGCGGCATATAAACGTCAGCCACCTGCAGCGGATCGTTCTGCTCGCAATACGAAACATCAAAATGAACCTTCACCCGCGATGGCCCAGACCCAAGGGTTCGCTTGCTGAATCCCTGCGATGCGCCCAAAGGTTCTTTAGCCTGCTGAGCCTCCTGTGCCATCGACCACGAAGTGACTACCACACAGAGCCATGTTGCAAATAAGCCAACTACGAGGCTTCCAGTGGTGGTCTTGTCGCGGAATGTCTTGATTCTATTTGCCGGCATGATGCACCAAATGAGGGAGCTCAGGGATAATCAGTTTCTCCATCGCCAATTGTACACCAGCAGGCGAGCCGGGCATGGTCAAGACGACTTGCTTGCCATGCCGACCGCCACTGGCTCGGCTTAGCATCGCCGCAGCCCCAATGTCTTGGTAAGAAAGCATCCGAAAGAGCTCCCCGTACCCGGGAATCGATGCATCATAGAGGGCTTCTATCGCCTCGGTGGTCTGGTCGCGGGCCGCTAAACCCGTTCCTCCTGTGACTAACAAAGCATCCACCTTGGGAGCAGATAGCAACTCTTTGGCCACCTGCCGAATCCATGCCGTCTCGTCCTTGACAATCCTCCGTTCGCTGACGGTATGCCCGGCTTGCTCAAGGAGACTTTGAATCAGATTTCCTCCCAAGTCTGTTTCTAGCGTCCGCGTGTCGCTGACGGTCAAAACCGCCACGATGAGACTCTGCTCGGCCCGCTCGCGATGCTCTCGTACACTCATTGAGTCAACTCCTCTACTGCCAAGACTCCTGATCGATGCGCGCTCAATTCGAATGCACTGTACTCAGGCTGGTGACATTCGACCATGGCATTTCGAAAACAATATCCTCAAGAACTTGAGCAAAAAATGGAATTTGGAAATAAAAGTAACTTTGGCATACCAGTTGTATCTAATAGCCTGGTAGTCCGCCTGAGAACAGCGGAGCGAACCACGTCCTTTTTGATAACAGGGGATTTCGACGATGAGAAATTGGATCCGCAAACCACTTGCCTTTCTTCTAGCCAGCTTTGCCTTGCTCAACGTGGCTTGGGCCAGAAACCCATGGGTTAGTGCCATCGGGGAAGCTTGTGCGGTTCAACATCGGGCCGAAGACATCGCCAATCGAATCAAGCGCACCGCGCCACAAAACTACTTGGTTCGTCATGCCATGGCGTTGGATCAACTCTCTTGCCTGCTTGTCGAGCGAGTCAAATGCGGTGCCCCTTGCAATCAAGTTGAAGCCCTCTACGAGCAGCTCGAAGGAACCTGGGGCCAACTTCGTGTCGCAATCTACACGGATCCTTGCTTGTGCTCGGATCGAACCCTCAAATCCCTTGCCGATGGCATGGATTCTCGCATGAGAAACCTATGTCGAGCTCTCCAAAGGGTCGTCGAAAGAGAATTTCGATGCGCCCCGAGAATCAGCTACCATGTACCACAAGACTACAGCTACGGACATTCAGGTTACGGAGTCTCAAGCCAACTGCAGTTTCAGCAGTTTCAATCGATCACCAAGATCCCATTTGGAGTTCCTTCAAACTCAATCCACTTCGGCGTCCCGTCTTACTCTCACCGAGTAAGCCCCTATCAAAGCAATCCTTACCCAAGACCAACTCCATACGGACCCGGTTGGAACCAACCCTCTTGGCCTATCCATAACTTTGGCGTCCCGGGCTCCTGGCGAGCCTTCTAAAAGGTTTGCTAGCACAGCTCAAGAAGTCCAGAATCCCTCATGCAAAGGGGTGGCTCTGGCCGAAAAATCGATTTAGTCGGCAAGGTCGATCCAGGGCCGGTGAATTCACACCGGCCTTTTTTATCGGGGCACCGATCCGGTTTTTCAAAGACTCCAAAGGCACTTCGATGGGTCGATCCCACCAATCCGGCGATACGTTTGTGCAACAAGTTGCTCTCTTTGCGCTGATGGTGGGCTTGTGGTCGTTGAACTTGTTCCCGATTCAGCGGGCCGAACCGGTTCTTACCGCAAGTGCTCTTGTCTCAGAGCCAAGGCTGCCGAGTTTGCAAAGTGTCTCTCAGCAGAGAAATATCCAAAGCGATTCGATCCGCTGGGTGCATTACCAAAGGGATCTTCGGCGCACATCGCAGCACTCGCAGAGCAACGGACTACAGCACATCCAACTTCGACTTGGCATCCGATCGAATGCTTCTTTTCATCAGATCCAACAGGAACTCGAACGACTCACCGAGCCTACGATCGAATCCGAAGGACAAACGAGCGATCAAGTTCAACTTCGAGCCGAACGCTGGCGCTTAAAGACCATCGAGCATCAGATGGCTCGATTCGAATTGGATCGAACGCGAGAAAAACAGTCTCTTGTGCTTCAGTCACCGGAAGATTCGCTTGCCGATCAAGCCTCCGTTGACGAGCCAGGTTCCACCCAAGCCCAATCTGTAACTTACCGCAAAATTAACGCCGAATCGGTCACGGATTCGATCGCCGATCCAGGCGAGTCACCTGACGACCAAAGGACTTGGGAATTGCTCTTGAGTGATTTCGATCGATGCGCAAAACGAATAGAACGGATCGAAAACCATTTGCATTTGGCTCATGTTCAAGCCTCTGGCACGATTGAAATCACAGGCTCACCGCAGCTGGGCGTGCTAAGCACAGGAGCTTCGATGGGTCAAAGCATTTGCGTGCTAGCCTTTACATTACTGAGTTGTGTGGGACTCTTCGTTTGCTTAAGAGTGCCATCGGCTCAGCGATCTTCGCGCAGCCAGAAGAACTCGATACTCGAAGCTTTGAATGAACTGGGGCTTGAGAATTTTGGCACCATCGATGTTACCAGCATGCGATCTGAATCCAGGGCGATCCCAAGTCTCCCGCCCGATCACCTCTCGGATTTGAAACCGATGCGTTCTCCACGGCGCATTGTTTTTGTTCGCAGGATCGTCGATAGTCTCTTGTTCCTTTGGGTCGCTTGTTTTGCACTACGATTCTTGTCCGATGCGAATTGGAGAGAGCTTCTTTTTGGCGCTCCCTTGTCTGCATTCTCGAGCCTAGTTTTTGGGATTTGAATCGTTTGAACTAGTTTAAAATCGTTTCTCTCGATTTTCATCCCATCTATTTGCCCTCCATCTTTTTGCCCTCCATCTTTTTGCCCTCCCATCTTTTTGCCCTCCCATCTTTTTGCCTTTAACGCCCGTTTTCGCCCCACTGTTACGGAATTGTGAAAAAGTTGACCCCGCTAGCGGGCTAAGCTATACTGTAGGGTTCCCGAAGTTCGTTTTTTCATGCGATTTTCGGGGCCTCCCCCCACCGAATAGAGCTTGGCAAATACCCAAAACCAGGCTCTTCACGATCACCGCAGACCTATCTCTATGCGATCCATTAAATACTTAGCCCTTGGACTCGGTTCGTTACTTGCCACACACTCGTTGACCCAAAGTCTCCTTGCTGCCGATCCGGTCAGCACACCGACTTGGTCAAAGGATGTTTTGCCCATCCTTCGGGCCAACTGCTATGCATGCCACCAGACGTCTAAGACTCAGGGTGGTTATCTGATGACCAGCTTCGATAGCCTCCTAAAAGGTGGCGAATCGGGGACCGCTGCCATCGTCCCTGGGAAACCCGACGAGAGCAACTTGGTTCGCGAGATCACCCCGGTCGATGGCAAGTCGGAGATGCCAAAGAATCTAGCACCTTTGAAGCCTGCGGAAATTGAGATCATCCGCAAATGGATCGCTGCCGGGGCCGTTCAAGACATCGTCGATACCGGCCCTCGGTTTACCAACGAAAAGCCACCGGTTTACTCTCGACCGCCTGCGATCATCTCGATGGACTTCTCTCCAGACGGTTCGCAACTTGCCCTCAATGGCTTTTACGAAACGCTGGTACTTGGAACCCAAGACTGGAAGCTCAGGCATCGGCTCATCGGACAGAGTCCTCGGATCGAGTCGGTTCGTTTCTCACCCGACAACAAGTGGTTGGCAGTGGCTGCCGGCGAACCTGGCGTAGCAGGCGAACTGCAACTTTGGAACAACGAAAACAAACAACTGCACCGAAGCACCCTTCTTGGGGGAGACACCCTCTTTGGTTTGTCTTGGACAAACGACTCGGCGATGCTTGCCCTAGGCATGGCAGACAACTCGATTCGAGCCTTTGACCTCGAAGGCAACCAGAAACTCTACCAGCGCACCCACGAGGACTGGCCTCGCTCGACGGTCTTTACCGTCGATGGCAAGCACCTGATCTCTGGTGCCCGCGACATGACCGTCAAACTTACAGAAGTCGAAACCGAACGCTTCATTGACAACGTTACCTCGATCACCCCTGGTGCCCTGCGAGGGGGAGTCCAAGCCCTAGCGGTGCATCCCGAAAGAGACGAAATCCTCGTCGGTGGCTCCGATGGCACCCCCAAGATTTATCGCGTTTTTAGACAGACAGCTCGGGTCATCGGTGACGATGCAAACTTGATTCGACAACTCGATCCGATGCCTGGCCGGATCTTCTCAGTTGCAATCAGTCCCGATGGAAAATACCTTGCCGCTGCGTCGACGATCGACAACCAAAGCGTCGTGAAGGTCTGGTCGTATGATGTTGATGGAAAAATGCCTCCAGAGATCAAGGCGATTCAAGCCAAGCGTGCTCCTCAGCGAAAGCCCGAGGAAAGAAAGAAACTCCAGGAGTACATCACCGAGCAACCGCAAGTTCTAGGAACCTACCAAGTTCCCAATGTTGCGGTTTATTCGCTGGCAATCGATTCCCAAGGTCGTATCGCAACTGGCGGATCCGATGGACACGTGCGTGTTTGGAATATCGCTGACTCTCAGTTGATCGCCGATGTCGATGTGACCCCAGCGGGTTCGGCTGCGACCATTGACGACAGTTCGATCGCAATGCTCCGCATCGATCGACTCAAAGCGATCGCCGATGCCCACCAAGTCGAGCGTACCGCTCCGGCCCCGAAGGTCGAAGGGGAACTTGCTCACCAACCGATTCCGCTCGATAAGATCGCTTCGATCAGTGTCGATCCAGTGAACATCGACTTCGGTGCCTGGAACGATTCGGCTCAAATCATCGTGATGGCCCAGTTGACCACGGGTGAATTGGTCGACGCGACAAGCCAAGCGACCTTCACCGCCGACAACGACTCGGTCTGGCTCTCGCAACGAGGATGGGTGCAGTCGGTTCGAGCAGGGGATGCCAAGATCCAGGTCGCCTTGGGAAATCATCAGCAATCGATCGGCGTCCACTCGACGATTCCCGCAAGTTTCGATGTCGATTTTATCCGAGACGTTAATCCAGCCCTGTCTCGCTTGGGTTGCAACGCGGGAACATGCCACGGAGCCCAAGCAGGTAAGAACGGATTCAAGCTATCGTTGCGAGGATACGATCCGAGCTATGACGTACGAAGTCTCAGCGATGACTTGGCCGGCCGTCGTATCAATCCGACTTCACCGATCGATTCGATGATGCTCACCAAGCCGCTTGGCATTGTTCCTCACGTCGGTGGCAAACTCATCGAGCCAGGTGATAACCATGCGTTGGTGTTACGGCAATGGATCGCCGGCGGAGCCAAACTCAACATGGGTACACCCAGAGTCACTGCAATCCAAGTCACACCCAACAATCCCGTCATACCGATGCCAGGAGGCATCCAACAACTCCGCGTTGTTGCCACTTATGCTGATGGCAAGACGCGCGATGTGACCCGAGAAGCATTCCTTGAATCGGGCAACGCAGAAGTCGGAGCGGTTCTCGAAGGGGCACGCGTTCAAGCGTTGCGACGTGGTGAAGTCCCTGTGCTAGCACGTTTCGAAGGTGCCTATGCAGCTACGACACTGACGGTGATGGGTAACCGCGAGGGCTATCAACCAAGTCCCATCGCTTCCCAAAACCCCATCGATCGTTTCGTCGCTGCCAAGTGGGATCGACTCAAAATCCAGCCTTCAGGACTTTGCAACGACGCGGATTTCCTCAGGCGAGTGACCCTCGATCTGACCGGGGTTCCTCCTACCCCAGAAGCTGTCCGTGCTTTCCTGGCCGACACGACCGAGAGCCGTGTCAAGCGAGAGCGGATCGTCGACGAGCTTGTAAACAGCGACGCGTTCGTCGATCATTGGACCAACAAATGGTCGGATCTTTTGCAGGTCAACTCGAAGTTCCTTGGCAAAGAAGGTGCTTCGAAATTCAAGGACTGGATCCGAAACAGTTTTGCGACGAACAAGCCCTACGATAAATTCGTCTATGAGATCCTCACCGCATCGGGCTCGAATCGCGAGAACCCCGCGGCTTCTTATTACAAGATCCTTCGAAACCCCGAAGACGCCGTCGAGAATTCAACTCACCTGTTCTTGGCCGTCCGATTTAACTGCAACAAATGCCATGACCATCCCTTCGAGCGATGGACCCAGGATCAATACTACGAAACGGCCGCGTTTTTTGCCCAAGTCGGACTCAAGAAAGACGAAGCCTCTGGCAATAACACAATCGGAGGGACCGCTGTCGAAGGTGCAAAGCCACTGTGGGAAGAAGTCTTCGACAAGAAAGACGGTGAGGTCAAGCACCAAAAGACCCAGCAAGTCATTGCACCGAAGTTCCCATTTGTGTCGAACCATGCGTTGCCCGAGAACCCCTCGCGACGCACCCAGTTTGCCTCATGGGTAACGAGTAAAGAGAACCCCTATTTTGCGAAAAGTTTTGTCAATCGTATGTGGGGGTACTTGCTGGGCAAGGGACTCATCGAGCCTATCGATGATATCCGAGCTGGAAATCCACCGAGCATTCCCGAGCTGCTCGCCCATCTTGAAAAAGACTTTATCGATCATAACTTTGATATCCGACACGTGGTTCGCACAATTTGCAAATCGGATGTGTATCAATTGGCGATCGATACCAATAAATACAACGCCGATGACGATCGCAACTATTCGCACGCGATGCCAAGGCGATTGCCAGCCGAAGTCCTCTTTGACTCGATCCACCAAGTGACCGGTGCGGTATCGAAGATCCCCGGATTGCCACCTGGAACTCGAGCCGCTGCTCTGGCCGATGCCGATGCAGGACTGCCCGATGGCTTCCTAAACAACCTGGGTCGTCCACCTCGCGAAAGCGCTTGCGAATGCGAACGATCCAATGAACTCCGGCTCGGTTCGGTGATGGCTCTCGTTAGCGGTCCGACCCTCGGTGGTGCGATCGCCGATCCTGAAAACGCGATTCGAAAACTAGTAGAGTCCAACGCCGATGACACGGCCTTGATCGACGAGCTTTTCGTTCGCGTGTTGAATCGACACGCAAGCGCCGAAGAGATCCAAGCTGCCCTATCGACCATGACCTTGGTTCAAAAAGATCACGAACGGCTCATGGGCCTTCTTGCAGAACGAGAGGCTTGGTGGATTGAAGTGAAGCCAAAGCGTCAGGCTGCTTTGGATGCCGAGCGAGAGTCGACCAAGATGGCCCTTGAGGCTCGCAAGGAACAGATCCGTCCTGAGCGAGAAGCGGCCGAGAAGGCTCGATTGGAGAGACTTGCGGCGGCCCAAGCTGCCGTGCAAGGCTTCGAGTCGGGACTGGACAACAAACTCCAAGAGTTCATCGATGCAAGACGCAACGGACCCACTTGGCAAACCCTCGCATCGACCAAAGCCGAAGCGACCACAGGAGCGACGCTGACTCCGCTGTCGGACCGCTCGATCCGAGCTGCCGGTGGAGCCAATAAAGGTCTCTATACGATCGATACGCCAGCGACCAATGGAGCGATCACCGCAGTGAGACTCGAGGCTCTCACGGCTCCCGATCTGCCATCCCAAGGCCCTGGCCTCCCCCCCAACGGGAACTTTGTCGTCACCGAACTTGAACTTTTTGTCGGGATGCCCGACAAACCTGCTGAGATGCGAAAGATCAAGCTCGTTAAAGGTGTCACCGACTTTGATCAACAAGGGTTCTCTGCCGCCGCTGCGATCGACGGAAAGAACAATGATCAAGGCGGCTGGGCGATCGCCAATGCAATTGGTGTTGAGCACTGGGCCGTGTTCGCACTCGAAGCTCCACTGACTCTCCAAAAGGGAGAAGTCCTGCAATGGAGAATCCATCAAAACCACGATGCTCCTGAACATAGGCTCGGTCGCTTCCGATTGAGTGTCGGACAGCACGAAGGTGAGTTGGCTCTTGGGCTTCCAGAATCTTTCCGCGCCATCGGAGCGATCCCGCGAGCATCTTGGACACCAGAACTGACCAAGGATGGGATGAACTACCTGAAGCTCTCGTCGGCAGAGCTCAAGGGTCTTCAGGCTAATGTCCAAAAAGAGAGCCAGCCGCTCCCTGAGGACGAGCAAGTTGTCGTTTTGGCGAAACGAATCGAACGATTGAGCACGCCACTTCCTGAAGATTCCAGATTGCTACGGCTCCGGGCCGATGCTAAAGAAAGTGAAGGACAATTGGGCAACGCCCGACTGACTTCAGCTCAGGATTTGGTCTGGGCTTTGATCAACAGCCCGGCATTTTTGTTCAACCACTAAAGCTATTAAACGTTAGAATTCACAGAGTCCATTTGTAGGCCATCCACTTAAAAGGCACCTAACCATGTTGCGATTGCTCGGTTCAGCGGGAAAAGATTTGTGCGATTCGAGATTGGGAGTCACCCGTCGAGACGTGCTTCGCGTCGGCGGCTCAGGACTCTTTGGCCTGTCGCTTGCAAATCTACTGAAGCTCCAGTCGGTGCAAGCGGCTAGTTCGGAAGGTTCGCCAGGGTGGAACAAGGCCAAGCGAATGATTTTGGTCTATCTACAAGGGGGCCCATCCCACTTGGATCTTTGGGATCCGAAGGAAAATGTTCCTGACAAGGTCAAGAGTGTATTCAAGCCGATCGCAACAAAGCTCCCCGGCACGTTTTACACCGAGAATCTCCCAAAGCTTGCTCAGGTCAATGACAAGTTCACGATGATTCGCTCGATGAGCTACACCCCCAACGGTCTATTCAATCACACCGCAGCGATCTATCAGATGATGACCGGTTACACGACTGACAAAGTCAGTGCATCGGGTCAGCTTGAACCACCAAGCCCGAAGGACTTCCCGAACTTCGGATCGAACATCATCCGATTGCGTCCAGCCGACGAGCCAATGCTTCCATTTGTGATGTTGCCTCGACCTTTGCAAGAGTCCAACGTCGTGGGCAAGGGAGGTGCGGCAGGCTTTTTGGGTAAGGAATATGATCCATACACGTTGTACCCAGAAGGGGACGACATGGACATGAACAAGATGGATCGGATCAACATCAGCGACCTGCAATTGCGCCCCGAGGTCTTCTCGGTTCGTTTGCAACGCCGAGCCGCCTTGCGGGATTTGATCAATAAGCAAATGCCAACGATCAATGCGGCCGTCGAGAAACAACAACTCGACGAGTACTTCAGCCAAGCTCTCTCCTTGGTTGTCTCAGGCAAAGCTCGAGAAGCTTTCGATCTGAGCCAAGAGTCCGAAGTGCTCAAGGATGCTTATGGTCGAAATACCTTTGGACAGAGCTGCTTGCTAGCCCGACGGCTCATTGAAGCCGGTACGCGGGTGGTCGAAGTCGTATGGCCCAAGGTTGCTAACAGCGACAACCACTCGTGGGATCATCACGTCGATCTTTCCAAGCGGATGAAGAATCAATCGGGTCCGATGCTCGATGCGGGTCTGTCGACCCTGGTCGAAGACCTCGATCAACGCGGACTTCTCGAAGATACCTTGCTCGTCGCCGTCGGCGAGTTCGGACGATCTCCAGAGCGCGGTGTGAGCACCAGCGGCAACGGCAATAGCGACGATGGTCGCGATCACTGGCCCTACTGCTATACCTCGGTCATTGCCGGGGCAGGGATCAAGCGAGGGTATGTACACGGCAAGAGCGACAAGACGGCTAGTGCTCCGATCGAATCGCCAGTCCATCCAGCACAGTTGCTTGCAACCATCTACCACGCCTTTGGTATCGAACCTGAAACGATCGTTTATAACCACCTGAACCAACCTCGAGAGTTGGTTAAGGCACAAGCGGTCACCGAGCTGTTTTCCTAATAGCTTTCTTGTTTGCTCTTTTGTAAAAGTTCTTAAAGCGTTCCATGCGTAAAGTATTTTCGTTGGCTGTTGCGATCGCAGCGGGTGCTGCGGTCGCTTGGGTTCCTGTCAGTGCTCAGCGTGCGTTTGCACAAGACTCCAAAGAGCCTGCTGTCAAGAAACAAGGGCCCAAGGAAAAAGGGCCCAAGGAAAAAGGTCTCAGCGCAACACCGGCCAAATCGTTCCGAGCCCCTGAGGGCTTCGAAGTCGAAATGGTCTACGAAGTCCCGTCCAAAGAGCAAGGATCTTGGGTGGCCATGTGCGTGGATCTCAAGGGTCGACTGATCGTTTCGGATCAGTACGGCAAACTCTATCGAGTCACACCAGGAGCTGAGGGCAAAGGCTCGGAGACCAAGGTCGAGCCGATCAATGTCAACCTGGGGATGGCCCAAGGCCTTTTGCATACCAAGGATGGTCTTTACGTCGATGTCAACGGAGAGGGGATCCTCGATAAGGAGCAGAAGGATGCTCCGCGAGGACCAGGGCTTTATCGCTTGCAAGATCTCGACGGGGACGAGCAATTCGAAAAGATCGAAAGGATTATTCCCCTGACCGGCGGTGGAGAGCACGGTCCGCATGCGATCATTCCAGGCCCAGACGGACGACTGTATTTGTGCGCGGGGAACCAATCCGATTTACCCGAGCGAATTGATCGATCGCGCGTGCCAAGGCATTGGAGCGAAGACCACATGCTCGGACGAATGCCTGATGGTCGGGGCTTTATGGCGAATCGTTTGGCTCCAGGTGGATTTATCCTAAGCTTTAAACCTGACGGTAGCGACATTGAATTGGTCTCAACTGGTTTTCGAAACGAGTACGATATCGCCTTTAATCCCCTAGGGGATCTGTTTACTTACGATGCCGATATGGAATGGGATATCGGAACCCCATGGTACCGTCCCACGCGTGTCAATCACGTGATCAGTGGTGCCGAGTTTGGCTGGCGCAACGGAACAGGCAAATGGCCTGAGTACTTCGCCGACAGCTTTGGTGCCGTTGCCAATATCGGCTACGGTTCACCGACAGGGATCACCTTTGGAACAGGGGCGAAATTTCCTGCGAAATTCCAAAATGCACTCTTCATTAGCGACTGGAGCTATGGCGTCGTCTATGCGGTGCATCTTGAGCCCGATGGTGCATCGTACAAGAGCACCTTCGAACCTTTTGTCAGTGCATCTCCAATGCCGGTGACCGATCTGCTGATCCATCCCGAGCAAGGCTGCATGTACATGACCATCGGCGGTCGCAAAACACAGTCGGCCCTCTATCGAATTCGATACGTTGGTAATGAGAGCACTCAGAAAGCGGTCTATCCCGATAACGAAGCGGCCAAGACAGCACGCGCTTCACGTCGACAACTCGAGGCCATGCATCAACCAGGTGCTCAGCTCGATATCACCGCTGCGATGCGAAATATCGGAAGCCCTGATCGAGCTTTGAGAACCGCTGCAAGATTGGCTCTGGAGCATTTCGACGCGAAACTTTGGAGAGATCCCGTTAGCCAAGCCCTGCCAGCCCAAGCAGCTATCACCATGGCGATCGCCCTTGCACGCAAAGGGACACCTGCCGATCAGGCCGACATCCAAAACAGCCTGCTCCGCTTGGACTGGAGCAAGCTCAACAACACCGAGCGGCTCGAACTCTTTAGAGCCTATCAATTGAGTTTCTTGCGACTGGGTGAAGGGGATCCAGCGATACGTCAAAAGATCGTCTCGCAACTAGATTCCCATTTTCCAGTTGCTGATGGCGATGCCCTGGTCGATCGTGAGCTTGCGCGAGTGTTGATCTACTTAAATGCGCCCAAGATCATCGATCGGTGCGTTGCTCAAATGAACAACTCCAACTCCGCCGAACAGCAGATCCACTACGCATTCTGCCTTCGTGAAGCTCAGCAAGGATGGACACCGCAAACCCGCAAAGCGTATTTTCAATGGTTCTATGACATCGGAACCGCTCGCGGTGGTGCGTCCTTTGGAGGCTTCTTGGAGAATATTCGCAAGGTCGCCATAGGGAACCTTGAAGACGAAGATAAAGCGGCACTCGGCGAACTTATCGGCCCCTTGCCAGCACCCAAAGATCCGCTTGCCGAGTTGTCTCCTCGAGCGATGGTCAAGCAATGGACAGTCGATGAACTTGCCGAGAAATTTGCGGAGAAAAAAGGTGGCTTCAACTACGAGCGAGGCAAGCAGATGTTTGCCGTGGCTCAGTGCTACAAGTGCCATCGTTTCGCCGGCCAAGGTGGAATCCAGGGGCCCGATTTGACCGCCTCATCGCAGCGGTTCTCGACCAAGGATATGCTTACGGCGATCATCGAGCCGAACAAAGAGATCAGCGATCAGTACGAAGCGACGGTTTTTCAAACCGAGGAAGAAACGGTCATTGGTCGAGTTGCAAATCTCAATGGGGACAACCTCATGATCGCCACGAACATGCTCGACCCAGGCAACTTCACGAACCTCAAACGGAGCGATATCGTCGACATGAAGCCCAGCAAAGTATCGATGATGCCTAGCGGGTTGCTCGATACACTGAGCCCCGACGAGGTGTTCGATCTGTTGGTCTACCTGCAATCAGGGGGTAACCCCAAGAGCGATCGCTATGCAAGCACCGGTGGCGGTCAGTAATAGCTAGCAAATTCTGACATTGCGGGAAAACACTCTGTTTTGATACAAGGGACCTTTGGAAGAAGGGGTTCCTTGGTCTTGAGAGATTTCGATGCTTTCCCGTTGGACGATCCGAAAGAAGTTGCAGATTGCGATGGTGGTCTTGGGGCTAGTCATCGCTGCCTTGGGCTATAGCTCGTTCCGGGGCGTGTATGCTTACAAGGAGCTCGTTGCGACCTTGAGCAGTCGAGCGAGCGAGATCCCGTTGACTGCCGAGCTTACGCGCGCGATCGATGATTTGCGACTCGATCAAGAGCCAACTCAGACGCGTGAGATCCTGAGCTTCTCGATGCAGGAGACCGATCCGCCCAGTAATTTCATGCGACCTGCTTTCTCGGATCGCTTGCAAAATGCTCGGGAGATTTTAGCCAGATACAAGTCCAGACTCGAAAGCTCGCACTCGGATGCATTGTTTTTAGCCGATCGTTCGGAGGAGCTTCAGACGGCGGAAAAGATCGGGGAGTTGATCAACGAGATCGCTTGGCGAAATGGACGCAAAGACTTGGTCACTAACCGCGTTGCAAGAATGCAGCAAGACCAGGATCTAGATCAACTCGGGGACTTGGCCCATCAATTGCCAAACCTTCTAACGCGCCGGATGGTTAGTTTTCGAGATGAAGTTCGTACAAGGTATCGTACGTGGATCGTTATGACATGGAGCAGCGCGATCTTAGCAGCGGGCATGCTCATTGGCCTATTTGTTTATGCTCGCTCGGCTGTGGTTCGTCCTTTTAAGAATCTATTGTTTGGGGCAAGGCGGGTTGCGCAGTGCGATTTTGCTTACAGGATCCACACATCGAGTTCAGACGAAATCGCCGAATTGGCCCATGCGATCAATCTTGGAGCCCAAAGCTTCTTAGCGATTCAAAAGGATCTCAAGGAGCAAGTCCGACAAAGATCCGAAGAGGTGATTCGCAACGAGCAGCTTGCCAGCGTTGGGTTCCTGGCCGCTGGAGTTGCCCATGAAATCAACAATCCTCTGGCTGCGATCGCTTGGAGCGCCGAGGCGCTCGAAGCCCGATTGCATCGTATCTTGCATCCGGTTGCGCAATCGACCGACGATGCTTCGACGCTTGCAGGCACCGATATCGAGACGCTGCGCACCTATTTGCGTCGGATTCAGGACGAGGCCTTCCGCTGCAAAGGGATCACCGAGAGGCTTTTGGATTTTTCGCGACTCGGTACGGTTCAGCGCAAGCAGTTAACGGACATGAATGGAGTGGTTGAGGATGTAGTCGAAATGGTTCGGCACCTGGGGCCCTACCGATCGCAGCGTGTCGAATGCGAACTATCCGATCAACCAGCAAACGCATGGGCTTGCCCCCAGGAAATGAAACAAGTCGTATTGAATCTGGTGACCAACGCGCTGGAGTCACTCGAACCGGATTCCAAGACGGGTCTTGTGCGAGTTCGGGTTCAGAACCGACCTGAGTTGGATCAGGTTCATTTGGTCATCGAAGACAATGGATGTGGGATGGACCAAGAGGTCTTAAAGCATTTGTTTGAACCTTTCTTCACGCGGCGTCGCGATGGACGAGGTACGGGCCTAGGGCTTCCGATCACCAACCGAATCATCACCGACCATGGAGGTCGGATCACACCGCGCAGCGATGGGCCGGGGATGGGCTCTCGATTTGAAATTGTTTTGCCTTCGAAACTCACGAACGATTCACTTTATGACAACCAACATGAACTCGCCATCGCCTGAGGGCCTTTCGATTCTCTTTGCCGACGACGAGAAAGAGCTCCAGGAGATCGCCCGAATGGAACTCCCGTTTTACGGGCATCGCGTAACGGTCTGCCCGGATGGATACACCGCCGTAGCGGCCTTGGAGAAAGAGGCTTTCGATTGCATGATTGTCGATTTAGACATGCCAGGTATGAATGGCATCCAAGTCATCGAGCGTGCGTCGGTGCTCTCTCCGGCGACCGAAGCGATTGTGCTCACCGGAAAACGCTCGTTGGAAACGGCCGTAGCGGCGCTGCGGTTTGGAGTGATCGACTATCTGAGTAAACCATGTCGTTTCTCCGAGCTGAGCGAACTTTTACAGAGGGTGGCTCAGCGCCGGAAACTCAAACAACGGACGGCTGAATTGCAACGTCTCGAGCGAAGCAAATCCACTCGCTCGACCCAAATCATCGGCGAATCGAAAGCCATGCAAGGGATCGCCAAGCTCGTTTCGAGGGTCGCTCCAACCAATAGCACGGTTTTGATTCGAGGAGAAACAGGCTGCGGCAAGGAGCTTGTGGCTCGTTCGGTCCATGAAAAGAGTCTTCGTTGCGATAAGCCGTTTATCGCGATCAATTGCGGAGCGTTACCTGAGCATTTGATCGAGAGCGAGTTGTTTGGACACGTCAAAGGTGCATTCACTGGAGCCGATGTACAAAGGCAAGGTCTATTCGAAGCTGCCAATGGTGGCACGGTATTTCTCGATGAGATTGGAGAGTTGCCTTTGGCCATGCAGGCCAAACTCCTGCGGGTACTCGAAAGCGGAGATCTGCGCAGAGTTGGAGACAATCAAATCACCCATGTCGATACCCGGGTCGTTTGCGCGACGCACCGAGATCTCGAAGGCATGGTCGAATCGGGCAGTTTCCGAGAGGATCTTTTGTTTCGAATCAACGCTTTCGAGATCCATGTACCACCGCTGCGGCAACGATTAGAGGATGTGGTAGCGTTAGCTAGGTATCTGTACCTGCGGCATCATCCGGAGCATGCTTCGCTTGAATCGATATTTTCGCCAGAGACGATGGAGCTTCTATTGCATCATCCTTGGCCTGGCAATGTCCGGGAGCTTGCAAACGTGATCGAACATGCGACGATCCTGTGCGAGTATCCGCCCATTTTGCCTGAGCATTTGCCAAGGCACTTGGTCGAACGCAAGCTCCGTCGGGACATCAAAGTAGCGACCGAGGAGTCAGCGGTGCCAACGGTACGGGAACAACCAAGGAGTCTAAAGGAGCTTGAAGTCCTGGCCGTACAAGAGGCCGTTCAACGTCATAACGGCAACAAAGCCGCCGCCGCCGAGGAACTTGGGATCAGCATCAAAACCCTCTATAACAAACTCAACTCGGCTGAAGCCAACATAAAAAAAGCTGCGTAGCGCCCGCCCTGGGATTCCTTTGAGGCGAGAGGGATCATCGACCGTAGCACGGGACTCCGGCCCGGGCGTTTGTTTGATGCTAAGTACCAGACGGGTCAGAGCCCCGTCCTACGGTCAAGCACAAGACGGCACATGGAATGTGTTGGCAAGCTGGCTCACGATCGCCGCATAGCAGCGACTATGGTTCGACACAACGTGAACCGTATTCTGACCGCCCTGAGTTGCGTTAGGTCGCCCCGGGCCGCTATCGACTTGGCGGTTGACTCGAAAGCTGCACAAGGGCTTCGCGAGTTTTCTCGGTCGATGCCGGATTAAGAATCAAATACCGATGCTTGCCTTGAGGATCCTCGGCAAAGACCGTTAAGGCATCGTCGGTGACCGTCACTCGTCCAGGCTTGCTCACCTCGAAATAACCGCGATCGGGTCGAACCGCTGCGAGCACACTCGTCAGGTCCCAAGTAGGACGATCATGTGGTGGTGGAATGTAAGCGACGTAAGCTTCTGAGACTGGATGATGTGCAACGTACCGATAATCCTTCAAGATGCTCTGATGCGGATAGGTTAGATTCAGACCGATCTCAAAGCCGCTCCAAAGGATCGGCACATCGCACAGTTCGACAAGCTTCTTGATCGATGGAATGTCTTCAGCCACATTGTACTCGCGATGGTCTCCAAGCTCCCCTTTGTCGTTGGGGATCTTGGTAAAGGCTCCAGCCATGATCGATACAAGTCTGGCTTTCTTGGCAAACAGTTCCCGTCCACCGAGAGGATGAATCGCATCGGCCGGGGATGCTAACAGGTTGGCAAGATTGGTCGAAAAGCCAACTTGGACAACCACGACCGAGCCGTCTGGAGCAGCGGCCAAGGTTCGACGAAGGACTTCGACGGCCGTGGGAGCATCGTTGCCCGAGAGCAAATCATGCTCGAATCGGAGTTTGCCATTGTCGGTGATCTTGGCGACCTGATTGTATTTTCCGGCATCGGGTGTTTTGCCTGAGTTTCGACATACTCCGATGGGGATGCTCCCACGACCGTAGAAGGTGTTGACGCAGTCGACAAATGGGGCTGCCAGTTCATGATCCTTGGTGATCGTCACAGCCAGCAGTTGGCACTCGCCTCGTGACTCCAGGGCATGGATCATCGCAAGAGCCAGGGCATCATCGCAGTCGTTCCCCATATCGGTGTCGAAGATCAACTTGACCGCTGGATCTTGGCCGAAACTTCGATGGATCCCAACGGCCATGGAAAAAACTGAAAGTAGCAGGAAAACTCGGGTAAAGTAGCCTAAAAACATGGCGGAAAGATTCGCTGCGAGGAAGGATCAAAAGGTGGGAGGATTCGATCGGGCAGTCCGAGATTGTAGCAAATGGATCGTTGTGTCCTCAGGATTTTTCGAAGTAGCTCGTTGAAGAAAGTCCAAAATCGCTAGAGCAAACGCTGTTTTCAACGTATCCTAAAGGCATAGCGAATTCCGTTTCTCAGACGGACAATCATCACTTTTCGGAGCTGCTTTCGATGACCCATCACGCATTCAATATTGCCAAGAAACGCAGTTGCTTCTCGCCAGCTGCGCGGTTTGGTTTGTGCGCGCTCACTAGTCTTGCGATCCTCTCGGGTAGTGCGATCGCTCAGGAAAAATTCCTCCAGTGGTCCGACAACACCGGTCGTTTCAAAGTCGACGCGCAGTTCGTTCGGATCGAGGGAGAACAAGTCGTCCTGAAAAAGCTCGACGGAAGGGACATCAAGATTCCATTCGATCGACTAAGCCCCGAAAGCTTGGAGCTGGCGAAGTCCAAAGGGGGAATGACTAGTTCAAAAGCACCGAGTCCCAAAAACCCAATCAATAGCACTAGCCCAGGTGCGAGCAGTCCAGCAAAACCCAATCCTGCTCCTTCGTCTCCTGATGCAACCGATGCGAGCAGCACTGCGGTGGCTCATCCTGTAACTAAGTTTCAGGACAACATGGATCCGAAAGAGTTCGTCGATTTAATTTATCAGCAAACAACAAAGGACAACTACATCGTCCTATGGGATGCGATGCCCGCCTCAAAGCAAAAGCAACTCGAAGAGTTGATGGTCGCTTTTGCCAACAAGGTTGATTCCCGAAGTTTTGATATGCTCCGAAGAACTCGAACCTCGATGATCGAGATTCTGCGCAAGCAGCAAAAGTTCATCCTCAATAGCTCCGTATTGCAGATCCCGAGCGACTTCATTGCACAAATCGAACCCTCGTATCCTGGGATGGTCGATCTTGCAGATAACCTCGTTTCCAAAGACCTCTTCGATGGCAAGCGAATGCAAAAGGGCGACATGCGAGGATTGCTCGACGGATACATGACCAAACTGTCTAAGTCGGCTGAGAAGCTCATTCTATCGTTACCGAAAGACAATTCGATTCGAAGTCAGTACGAACAGGCCAAGAGCCTGGCGCTCGGTGGGCCTAACTATCGAGTCGATAAGACTTCATCGACCACCGCGACTCTTTCAGTCGATGAAACACCAGGCGCTCCACCACCTCCGCCTCCGATCAACTTGGTCTTGAGCGAAGGCCGCTGGCTTCCTAAAGAATTGGTCGAGAACTGGGATTCGACCATGGCGCAGGCCAAGGCTGGAATTGCTACCATGAATCCCGAGCAAATCCAACAAGGGCTCTCGACCGTGCTACTGATTGCCAATGCACCACTGAACAATCTTAAGAATGCCAAGAGCCAAGCCGAGTTCGACAAGGTTCTCGAAGAACTCAGCGCGCTTGCACCCCCAGGTCTTGGAGCACCCGGATTGGGTGGACCCGGGGGAGGCTTTGGTCCACCAGGAGGATTCGGTCCACCGGGTGGTTTCGGTCCGCCGGGAGCACCTGGCTTTGGTCCAGCTCCAGGAGGAGCTCCCGCAGGTGGCCCGCCTCGCTAGTCGGTGTCCTCTTTTAACTTGCCAAGTTTGATCTACACTTAGTATTCGAAACATGGGACATCTGTTTGTGCAGGTGTCCCTTTTATTTTTGTTTTGCGACTTTGTTGAATACTTCTTTGGAGCGTTTGAGATGAGCTTGTCATTGGATGAAATCCGCCTGTTGTGCACGAAGGCTGAGTTTGCTTTGATTTCTGCGAGCCGATCCCCATCGATCGAAAAGCTATCCACGGCCCAACTCAAGAAAAATGCGGCCAATGCACGGAAGCTTTCCGACAAATGGCAGAAGCTATCGAGAGGCCAATCGCGTAGCGAAAGCCGAAAAACAGGCGAGCCAAATCTTGACTCCAAGTCGTATGCCAAACAGCAAGCCGCTCATGACGCGCTGCTGGCCTATGAAGCCGCCTTGGCAAATGCTTCAACCGTCACCACGGTCGAAGCAACAGCAAAGAAGCTCACACCCAGGCAGCGAACCGCCAGTGCGAGAGTATCTCGGCAAGCAGCCCGCACCGAGTTGCAGGGAGTCAAAAAGACCCTCAACAAAGCAGCCAAGACAACTTCTCGCAAAGCGGCTACAGCCAAACCTGCCGCAGCACCTGCGGCCAAGCCCGCAGCCGCTAAGCCTGCAACCAAGAGCGCTACCACCAAGAGCGCTGCAGCCAAGAAAACGTTGGTCAAGACCGCTGCAAAGCGAACTGCAAAGCGGGCTGCTGTGGCAAGCACTGTCCCTACAAGCCAAGTGAAGAAGATCGTCAAGGAGACGGCAAAGACAGGAATCGTTGTTCCTACACCTGCAGCTAAAGCTCAGCTAGCAGGCAAGGCCAAAGCCAATCGCGTGAAGCTGTCGAATCGCACGAGCAACATCGCTGGACACGTTTCTGGCAAAGGCAAGCGGGCGCAGGCCAAGCGGGATTCGAAGGGCCGCTAGTCAAGTCCAGGCAGATCCGGCTTGCCAAGAAACTTCGGTTTCGGGGCTGGTACATCTCTGGGACGCAACTGCTCTCGTTGAGTCAGTCTTACAAATTCATGGGCGAGATAGCCTTTTTCGATCGGCATCTCGTTGCTCTCGAGCGTGTATTCAATCGCGTTGTGGACCTGCGAATATCGCATCTCGATGATCTGCGCGATCATCGGATCGTTTTGCATGTTGTTGCTCAAAACTTCAACTTGATCCCCAAGCCTTAAGCCCTCGTCTGGAATCTCAAGCCACAACACAGGCTTGATCCGAAAGGTCACTCGCTCTCCATAGCGGACGTGATAGTACTCTCCATCATACTTGAAGCGCTCGACGACATGATCGCTTGGTACCCAACCATCGATCTTGTCTCGATCCTCAGGATGAAAAGACTCAATGCCTTCTTGTGGCCAAATGTGATAGATTCCGAAATCGGGAAGAATAGGGCCACCTAGCATCGCTTGGCTCCGTTGTGGAATTTTATTGGGATCAATTTCCCCCTTGGGCCGCATATTGCTTGAGCGTCTCGATCATCTTGCCTAGACGATCGTTGGCCAGCGGCAATAGGGAGTCCGAGAGGTCCTCAAGTTGTCGGACACAGAGCGCGGATTCTTGGAGAAACTGTTCCCACTGCATGGCCAACTGGGGAACCATTCTAACACGTTGCTCACACAATTGCCGGCGGGCTGTGGCACGGTCTAGAGCCTTGCGTTCGAAAAGGCATGACGTTTCATCTTCCGCACGCGATTTGGCTTGGCATCGCAAAAGGTCTTCGCGGGCCTGGGTCCAGCGTTTCTGAGCGATACGAAGTTGATCGGCCCAGTATTCAGGAAGCTCCTTGCTGAGCCAAATCGACACTCTTTGGAACTGGTCTCGGATGTCGTCGGAGTTCTTGCGAGACGAATCCCTCAAAGCTTCGATCGCTTCAGAGAATTTTTCGAGAGCTTCGATGCTTTCAACGTTGGCTTTAGCCATGGCCGCGCTGGTACTCTTCGATAAGCTCAGCCTTGCGAATCAAGTACGGGACATGCCGCTCGGAGGCTTCGATAAGCCTCGCGAGTTGCTTGAGCTCCTGCTCGAATTCCGCTGCAAACTTGGCGTGCTCTTGGTCTCTCCAAGAGGCACTCAACTGCTGCATCTGCTGGGAAAGCTTGGATGTAGAATCCGCCAAGTTCCCAGAGAAGCGTTTGAGCAACATCGCAAATTGGCGAAGTTGCTCCGGATCGACGATCGCTTGGGTCAAGGTTCAACCCCCCGCCACGAAGTAAGTAGCTATCGAAATCAGCCTTAAGGTCTCGATTAAGCGGCAGAACGCTCGGCTCGCTTACGTTGCTTTTCCTCGTAGGCCTCTAGGTCAAAGACATTCTTTGCCAAGCCAACTGCTCGCAGGAATCGAATCGCTTGGAAGGTAATGTCAAACTCCCACCATTTGTGTCCGTGCTGAGCCAACCTCGGAAGAGCATGGTGATTATTGTGCCATCCTTCGCCGTATGCAAGGATCGCAACCCACCAAAGATTCCGACTGTCGTCCCGAGTCTCGTAATTCTTATAGCCCCACATATGGGATGCAGAGTTGACAAACCAAGTCACGTGCAAGACTGCCACCATCCGCACACAAACACCCCAAACCAACCAAGAAATCGCAAGGCTCTGTCCCCCAACCAAATAACCGATTCCAGTTAGGATCGCACCAAAGACTAAGTGAATCGGTAGGAAAAAGTTCTCGAAGAACATCAAGACCTTGTCCTTGACCAAATCGGGAACCCAATGCTTGGCAAAACTCTTGAAGTCTCCGTTATCGGTTGAAAATGCCAGCCAGAACATGTGGGCCCACCAAGGTCCCTCGTGGGGCGAATGCGGATCCCCAGGCTGATCGCTATAAGCATGATGCTTGCGGTGATTGGCAGTCCAAGATATCGGACCACCTTCTCCAGCAAGCACACCAAAGAATGTCAGCGTGTATTTCACCCAACGTGGTACTTCTAAACCCGTGTGGGTCAAAAGCCTGTGATAACCCAAACAAATCCCCAAACTTCCATTGATCCAATGGATCACCGCACAAATCAGCAATCCGCTCCATGAGAATGTCCAAGGGGCAGCCAGGGCACCTAAGTGAAGAGCCACCAGCCAAGCCGTCGCGCCCCATTGAATGTGGTACACCTCAGGGATCCTCGGTTGCGATTTCGAACCCGATCTCATCGATACGCTCGCTTCAAAATCTTCACCCACCGGACTCAAAACCGGAGTTTGCAACTCCGCATGATGTCCCTTGGGACCCTTGAGTTGATTGGCAACCGACGAATCATGTTCGTTAGAGTGACTTCTCATGACTATGCTTTGGAAAGGCTTAACCTTGAAATAGGAAATCGGACTGCGGGGCACACTGCAAAAGATTAACGTCTGGAACCCAGGCCCACCGTCGGCGACAAGTCATTTGCTTGTCAAAGTTTGGTAAAAACCTTGGCAATGTGCAATAGACCAGCCGAAACTTGGCGATTTCGCATCATTTCTTGCGAAAATCATGGTTGTCTTCCAAACCTTTGCCCTAAACTGCCGTAGAGACTTTCCCAGAACCAGACAGGATTCGGCCCGACCTCTAGAATTAAATTAATTTATAAGCTGGTTTCGCATGCTCCAATCGTCCAATAAGCAGCCTTCCGGGGCACAGGTATCGAAACGCGAGTTGCTTCGCGAAGTGATCGCTGATTTGTTGTTGCGACTCGATGTTCCGCACGAACTGTCGTCTGTCTCCCAGGCGCTCAACGACTCCCTGATAGACGAAGCCCGCACGGTTGATGCTCTTGCCATGTCGGTCATGCGGGCAGGAACAGCCGTTGGACTTAGGATTGTGCCGCTCGAGCTATCGATGATCGATATATGGGAGTTGTTGCTCGATGAGTTTCCGGTAGCCGTCGTTTATGAATCAGTAAGTGGAGAACAGCTCGCTTTGGTATGTTCCAAGGTGGCTGGTGGCCGCGTCGATGCAACCTTGCTCGGCCCGCAATCGAAGCGCACCGAATCGCTCTCGCGACGCGAGCTTTCTCGCTTGCTAGCCTCTGGGAAATCGCACCAATACTTTATAGCAGAGCCCTCGTTAAGTTGCGAGAAAATCACTTCGAGCCACGAACCTGACCAAGCTCGTATTCCAAAGGTTCATGACGACCATCATTCGCATGAACATGCCGAGCACATCTCACCACAAAAGCGTTTCTTAAGGCTTCTGAAACTGGAGTCCAAGGACATTTGGACCCTCGGTGTTTTCACCTTGGTCGTGAGTTTCTTGGATCTTGCAACTCCCCTGGCTGTTGAGCAAATGGTAACAACCATCGGATTCGCGTCCGTCGTACAGCCATTGATCTGGATCGCCGTTTTGCTCTTTGCCATCCTGACTCTCTCAGCGGTGATCAAAGCCTTGCAGGTTTTCATCGTCGAAATCCTCCAACGCCGGTTGATCGTTCGGATCGTCGGAGATCTTGCAGAAAGATTGCCTCGGCTTGAACGCTCCGCGATGGACGGCATCCACGGGCCAGAGTTAGCCAACCGTTTTTTTGATGTCATGACGATGCAAAAAGCAACGGCCTCTTTGCTTTTGGATCTGCTGTCGCTGGCTGTCCAGACCTTTGCAGGTTTGCTCCTGCTTGCCGTCTACAGTCCCTACCTGCTTGCTTTTGACTTGATCCTCCTGATGGCCATGACGGTGATGATCTATGCCCTTGGTCGCGGTGGAGTACGTACCGCCATCGAGGAATCGCTCATCAAGTACCGCATCGCGCATTGGCTCCAAGACATCATCGGCCATCCGAATGCCTTCCAAGTCCATGGCGGAGGGTCTCTGGCTGTTGATCGGGCAAACCGACTGGTTGTTGAGTACCTGAGTGCCCGGCGCAAGCATTTTGCTGTGTTGATCCGGCAATCGCTTTTCGCATTGCTTCTTTACGCCATCTCGATCTCTGCCCTGCTTTCGCTCGGAGGCTGGCTGGTGCTCAATAACGCTCTGACGATCGGTCAATTGGTCGCCAGCGTATCGGTGGTTGCAGTCGTCGTGGGAGCTTTTTCAAAGATTGGTAAAAGCCTCGAGTCTTTCTATGATCTCATGGCAGCGACTGACAAGGTCGGTCACCTGATCGATCTACCGACGGTGCCTCCGAGTCGCCCCTTGGATGCCGGGATCGGACCTGTCGATGTGCGTTTCCGCGATCTGGTTCTTCATACGGGTAGAGAACACATTGCGATCCCAAACTTCACCATCGCGGCGGCACAGCGGGTTGCGATTTGTTGCGAGGGGCACTCTGGAAAGACCATGCTCCTGCAAACCATCGCAGGACTGCGCAATCCCGATTCGGGCTTGTGCGAAATAGGCGGGATCGATTCTCGCGACGTGAATCGATTCGCCGATGGTTCCATGGTCGGCATCGCCTCTGAAGTCGAGATCTTCCATGGCACGTTGCAAGAAAACATCACACTCAATCGCCTCTCGATCCACGACTCGGATCTGCGTGATGCACTCCAAACCGCCGGATTATGGGACGAAGTCCTCTCGCTTCCCATGGGGCTCGACACCATGCTCCAAACCAATGGCTTTCCACTGAGCCGATCTCAAGCCCATCGGCTCATGATCGCCAGGGCGATTGTCTCAAGACCTCGGTTGCTGCTGATCGATGCGAGTCTCGATAAGCTCGGACCCAGAATCCGCGAACGCGTTTGGAACAATCTTCGATCGGATCTCCAACCTTGGACAATCCTCGTTGTCACGCATGACACCAAGATCATCAACGATAGCGATAAGCGAATCGAATTGACACCACCAACCAACGCTCACCACTAATGGCAACCCTAACCGAAACTCCAAAAATTGAATCGACGCATCAACGTCGTATGATTCGCCTACGACCAACTCAGCAACTCGGTGAACGCTTCCCAGCCATGCACCTAGTTCGCTCAAGTTGGTTCGCAAGAGGCTTGGCCCGCGCACTGCTTTTGCTCATGGTGTTGCTCCTAGCAGCCTCGATCTTTTTACCTTGGCAACAATCGATCCGAGGTGAAGGGCAAGTCACCGCACGACTGCCGCAACTAAGACTCCAAGCCGTCGAAAGCCCCGCCAAAGGCATCATCGCCTCGACGAAACCCGACCTACGCGAAGGCTCGATCGTCGACGAAGGAGAAATCATCATGGAGATCAAACCCTTTGCCGAAGATGCCGTACGACTCAACCAAGAAGTCGTAGGTGCCATCCAAGCCAAACTCGCTCAGTATCGCGTGATCTACGAAAATCATCGACTCCAAGTCGAATCAGCGCGGATGCAGGGGCAGCAAGCAATCGCCAGTGCAGAAGCCGATGTCCGAAGCGCCAATAACTCCTTCGACAAAGCAACCCGTGAGGTCGACGAACAATTGGCTGCCTACAACCAGTCGAAGCTCGAACGCGAAAGATCCGAAGGTCTCGTCCCGGACGTGATCGCCGAAGTTGACTACAACAAACTCAAAAATAAAGAGCTAAGCGAACTTGCCAAGCTCGAAGGAAACATGGCCGCCGCTCGAAAAACCTTCAACGAACTCGATGCCAAAGAACGAGACCTCGAAAGAAAACGCAACGAAGTCAATCAGAAAATCCTCCAAGAACAAAACTACGTCGACAAATCACTCACCGATGTCAACAACACTCAAAAAGAACTCAACGAAGTCCTTACCAAACAAGGTGAGTTCGATCGTCTGAGAGTACCTAGCCCCAGTCGAGGTCGCATTCAGGCCATCCGAGGCCAAACTGGTACCAATTCGGTTAAAGAAGGTGATATCCTTTTTGAAGTGGTTCCCGAAACCGAAGATCTTGCCGTCGAGATGACCGTCCGCGGAGTCGACGCCCCATTGATCCACGTCGGTGATATGGTCAGACTTCAGTTCGAAGGCTGGCCAGCAATCCAGTTCGTCGGTTGGCCTTCGGTTGCTGTCGGCACTTTTCCAGGTGAAGTGATTGCTATCAATCCCACCGATTCCGGAAAAGGGATCTTCAAAATTGTCGTTGGACCACCTCAGAATGGGAAACCTGTGGAAACTTCAACGATTATTCCGAATGTAACGGATACCAAGTGGCCCGACAGTCGATACCTACGTCAAGGAGTTCGAGCTAACGGCTGGGTAATACTCAAGACGGTGCCACTCGGGTACGAAATATGGCGTCAACTAAATGGTTTCCCGATCACCATCAGCGATTCGGAACCCACCCAAGACAAATCATCCAAAGAGCCCAAAGCGCCCAAAATCAAATAGGATTTCTTAGAGCGATATTGCCAGCCGCAATCGGCATCGCGATGACGCAAGGGTTGGTATTTGCTCAAGATCCTTCGAGTCCTGTTACTCCTCCACAGAGCCGTACCCAGCCACCGAAGATTTCTGGCAAGACCCTCGATGAACTCGAGCAGATGCTCAAGGATGCTCGAGTGCAACTTGGCCAGCAACTCTCTGAGCAGGACAAGGCTCAAACAGCACCACAGGAAACCGATCCGCTTCGTGCTGGCGAAAAGAGGTTCTTGGAGCTCGAGGCGATCATCAAGCAGCGACGAGAACAGCGAGAGCAAGAGCTCTTGCAGTTGCCGAGGATCCCTACTGGCCCGCGTGTACCTGGAAACCCAGAGCTCGTGCAGCCCGCACCGCTCCCAAGTGACTCGATACCACCGAAAGAGCCGACGCCTCCTGAAGATGAACTCCGAGAGCTCGGTGAGTCGCTCTTGCTAGCCGACGTGATCGCTTCGACCTTTCGATCTTTTCCCGAAATTGAAATCGCGAGGCTTGAAGCCAACGTCGCACGAGGCGAGGTGACGCAAGCCACCGGTGCGTACGATCTTCACTTGGACTATTTCAGTCTTAACCAACCGGTAGGCTACTACGAGAACAGTCGCAGTGGAGTGAGTCTATCGCGCCAACTGTGGTGGGGTGGTTATGCCATCGCAGGCTATCGCATCGGTCGAGGCTTCTTTGAACCTTGGTACAAAGAACGAGAGACCAACAAGGGTGGCGAGTTCCGAGTCGGATGGGTGCAGCCGCTATTGCAAGGCCGCGCGATCGATCCTTATCGGGTCGCATTGTTTCAAGCGAATCTCAATCAACAAGCCGTTGCACCGGAGATCCAACAGAACGTTTTGGGTGCGAGTCTTGCCGCCGCGGCCTCCTACTGGGATTGGGTCGAGGCCGGCAATGTGCTTCGCGCACAAGAGCAACTTTTGGAACTAGCAATCAAACGCAACGATGGACTTACCAAGCTACTTGATCGCGGTCTATCGACCCGCAAAGAGCTAGCGATCAATGCCCAGACCATCTCAGAGCGGCAGTTGAAAGTATTCGAATCAAGGCAAAAGTTTCGGGACACAGCATTCAAACTCGCCGTGTTTCTCCGAAACCAAGACGGTACACCGATGCTTGCTCGACCCGAATGGCTTCCTAGGGACTTCCCAAAAATCACTGAGTTGGAACTCCAAGACTTTGAGACCGCGTTCCTCGAAGCACAACAACGTCGACCGGAACTGGCTCTGATCAACATCGATTTGCAAAAACTCCGTTGGGATTTGGAGTTGGCCCGCAATCAAACCCTTCCCAACTTGGATTTCACGATTCAAGGTGTTCAAAACGTCGGAGACCGAGCCACGTCGCTCAATGACAAACAAGACTTTATCTTGGAGTCAGGAGTCATCGGTGGTGTGCCGGTTCAGCGACGAAAAGCGCGCGGTAAAATCGATAGCACGCTAGCCAAATTGCAACAGGTCGAGCAGAAGCGTTGGCTCATGACCAACAAGATCGAAATGGATCTGAGGGTCGCTAGAAACGCGATCGATGTAAGTCGCGATATGGTTCTGCGAAGCGAGCAACTCTTGCGAGAAACGCGTGAGACACTCGAGTACTTCCGTCGCGAGTTTGCTTCTGGAAACCAAGACTTTTTGTTCCTCTTAGCTCAAGAGGCCAAGGCGACGGAGGCAGAAATCAAACTGCTTGATGCCGAGCGTGAGTACTACATCGCACTCGCGAAACTACAAGCCGTCTTGGGACTAGATCCGCTCGAACAGTCATTGAATCTAGATCAGTCGATCGTGTCACAGATGCCGCAAGACATTCCAGAAGCAAATCCCAATCCAGTTCCCGCACCATAAGTTCGTTGTGTGAGCAGGATGAGTATATGGAAACAGGTTGGTAGCGAACCTCAAAGAGTACATACCCGAGGGAATCCGGATCAACCAGATCACTGCGGGCCACGCGAAAGGGTTTCACGAGAAGCTCAAAGCCAAGGGGATGGCTAAGACGACGATCTACAAACGGATCCAGTTGGCCAGGTAAGTCGAGCATCACGACGGCCCTGGCATTCGTAGCTGCCCGATCTTCCCTGAGCTTCGACCGACGGTAACGCGGGCCTCTGAGCCCGCCGGAGTATCGGGGCGCCGCATAAGGTAGTAGGCACATTCCATGTGCCGTTCAGAAGATTTAATCAGTTGCACATCGATACCTGCCGCTCCTGGCGAATCGTGTCGTCGATTTTTCCGAAATCACGACGCTTTATTAAAACCGCTTGGCTCCCCCTCGCCCCCAGGGCTTTGGCTGGGGGAGAGGGGGCGGGGGGGGCTGAGGGGGAAGACCGCGCGTAAGGCTGTTTTGGGTTTTAGGCCGGAGGGCGGTACTTCTCTGCCGGCATGCGTTAGCCACCGGATTTGGCGGGGAGTCAATCCATATGAGTGTATTGCGATACGAGTTTGCAACCTCCTTTCGGCCGCAAACGCAGCATCCTGGCGGGCCTATTCAAATTCCTCGCCGTTGGCTGCGGGTTAAACGAAATTACGCCTTTGGCGAACTCAAGTGGCACGTAGCCACCTATCGCCAGAGGGTGGAGGCATTACTCACGCCGCTGTCCACCGCTTGCCAGCGGAACAGAGGCCCATTTCGGTGCCAGGCACTAGATGCGGCACCGTAGCATCTCACGAGTATTACGGGTGGGTCGCTACGACGTGTCATTGCTTTCCGATTGTCAAAAGTCCAGCGATTCAAATATCTAACCAAATCCTAGGCATGACGACGCGCAGTCTCCCGGTCTCTTGCTCGTTAACAAAAATCGCGAGCCGCCCAAGGGCGACTCGCCGAAAGAAGGAAAAAGGGTAAAAGAGCAAAAGGAAAAAGGGTTACTTCTTCATCCGCCTCTTAGCCAAAAGCCCACCTAAACCAAACAGCGTCCCTATCACCATCATGCTCGGCTCAGGCACTGCTGGTGGGGTGGATGAAGGCAGACTTGCGACTCGAAAACCGAAGACGTTGAACTCGAAGCTAGGGTTGAAGGTGTCGCGAGTAGACGACAACAGGCCGGCGGCACTGCTGCCCCAGCCGCCGCCGCGGATCCCCCGAGAGGACGAACCGCTACTATTGAGGTCGTTCCATTCCCTGACGTTGCCGATCATATCGAACGCACCGTAGGCGCTAGGCCTGCCGTTAGTGCCCACTGTTGTCACGTTGCCGTTTTGGCCATTCCAGTCGGCAGCATCATTGTAGTTGGCGAAGTTGTCAAGGATCCCCGCAGAGCCATCGCCTGTGGTGTTAGCGGTGACCGCAAAGGGAGCCACCAGGCTCTGTGTAGCATACGGCCAGTAGCCCGCGTTTGTGCTTCCGCCTTTATAGTATGCCGCCTTGTACCACTGGTTTTCTGACGGGATGAAAAATCTGGCTCCTATATTCACCGCCACTGCGTTCCCTGTTGTCGCATTGTTGAGAGTGTACGCCCCGGTCTCCATGCTCGATGCGCTCGTTGCACCGTTATGGAGCCAATTGGCGACCCGCGCCGCGTCGAACCAACTCACGTAGTTTACCGGCTTGTGGTGCATGTTTAGTCTTACTGCGTATTTGGAGCCAGTAGCAGCACCGCTGTCGAAACTGATTCCACCCCTGGCGTCACTGCCCATCGATGCATTGTAGATCCCATTCGTTTGGTTGCCATTCGGATCTACCGAGTTGAGGAACTGGACGTACTGCTGGTTCGTAAACTCGAATTTCATGATATCGAACGTTTCAGACACAGCACCAAAGCCGTTCGTAAGTTCCGCCCTATTACCTGGATCACCGACCGTGACAAACTCTCCAGAAAACGAGCCCAGATTTACGACTCCGGCTTGCACCGCTGAAACCATGCTAGCGAGCATCGAAGCGATCCCCAAGGCGACCCGCGGAACCTTGAATAAGCCAAAACAATAAAACCCAAAACGCATAACTATTCTCCAAAACGAGAGACCTAAAGTTGCGTCCTCCTGACTGAAACAACATTCCGTCAGTAATAAGAACAAATTTCGGACCCCCAACTGCGCAGTGATTTTTTGGGAAGTAGTAAAGATTTTTCAGAATCGTTGCTCAGGAACCCTTTTTCTTTCAACTGCGCAGTCAAAATCAAAAGAATTCGAAGTTTTTTTGTCGCAGTTTTGCCTCGATCCAACAGGATCAAGACTGGCCTGAAGTGATCCAAACACATCGGCTATGGGATACTTTTAGATGGGGCAATTTGCGGATTGGGTGATGGCTCGAGGCAGCCCGTATCTCGCCCCCCTGCGGCTCAAAACATCAGGCGTGTAGTTCGAATCCTACCGCCTCCACGGGCGTGTTTCGGTGCCAGACCGGGGACATGCAAACCCCCAGTGATTTAGCGACCCAGCGCGACTCGAAAAACGACTCGATTTTCGGTGCGCGACGCGAAATGCAAGCGCCGCACGACGCCATGCACCGAGTTGCATAGGCGTTACGGTGCTCCAAAGCAATTGGCCAGAAATGCGAAAACCCCTAAACAGCCAAGAGAGTTGAAAGTAGGGAGTAGAGCGGTCCTTCGGAGAGGACAGGAACCGAACTTTTCAATGTTTTTCCAATGTTTTTTTGAGAGTTCGAAAGGCACTAAAGGCGTCACACTGGCTTCAAGACAAATAACGAATAGCAAAGATTAGGCAGCCTCTTTGGCTTCGTAGACTTTTCCATGCTGAGTAAGCCAAGCAACATCTCCGTTCTCTGCATGCAACTTTACCTGCTTGAGGAATTCGACCACTTCGGACTCTAAACAAGGCTCGCTTGTATCCTCATCCGGGATTACCATTTCGATCTCCACCGCAACCACGTACTTTTCTGATTGAATGAGCTTGATTCGTTTGATCCTTTTGCCTGGTATTCGCATCGGTTTCTACTCCTCATCAAACTTCAAGGATTTGTGAAACCTCGATAACCGGGTTTGGGTGGGCATCTAGACGCTCCTTTAAAAGAACTCCGTTTGCCAAGCCAACGACAGCCTGCCATTCCATTATACCACGCTCTTCTAAACGTTCGGAGGCATGCTGTCCGATAACGTAGCGCTCTTCAAAGACCAGTGTTTTTAGTTTCTGGAAAAGTTGCATCGAGGATTACTCACAAAAGCAAGACAATTCCAACCGAATCCAGTACACCCCCGGACAAGTATAAATCGGGTGCGCTACCCTGCCTACAGCAAACGCCATAGTAAGGGTCGCATGCAGGCCACAGTCGCGGTTTTGAAACAGGTGGTGGCGAGCCGCTATGGTGGGCTTCGAACGCCCTCGGAAACGCTGTCGCTACGCTGGGAAGACATCGACTGGGAAATGAATCGGATGAGCATTCCAGAGCCAAAAGTCGAGCATCACGAAGGCCGTGGCATTCGCAGCTGCCCGATCGATCTTCCCCGAGCTTCGACCGACGGTAACGCGGGCCTCTGAGCCCGCCGGAGTATCGGGGCGCCACCTAAGGTGGTAGGCACATACCATGTGCCGTTCTGAAGATTTAATCAGTTGCACATCGACCCCTAGCGGACCGCACAGCGGAGTGTGCCTGCTACGTTGCGAGCCATCCGACAAACAGAACTACAGCGCGAGTTCCCGCTACACGTGGTCTGCTCTTGGCTTGGTAACTCACCACGCATTGCGCAGCAGAGTTACTTGTTGGTCACCGAGGATGATTTTGCCAAGGCAGCAATTGTGGCGAAGGTGATGGTGGAGGGGTGAGATGCTAGGGCGTAAGAGGAGGTTGCCCGGCATCGTCGAACACCAAAGCCGGAACTATCCCAGTCCTATCAATCGTTACGGTTCCAGCAGAATCTGAATTCTGCTCTATGTACTCGCTACCTGGATACAAATCAGATACGCATTGGCTTGGTGTTCCTGAAACTGTAGGATTGTCTTTGGCGAGAATAGGGACTAAGCGAACCCGACGAAATCCGCTGACATCAAATCGCCAACTTGGCTAGGGGCTGGGTTGCTGGCCCGACGGCGATTGAAGGTCTTTCTCCGGAATAACCCACAACTCCCCTTTTTCGCTATCGTAACGATAGACCATGCCAGTGGGCAACTTAGGGAGCACAATCCGATTCGCATCGATGATGTCGCGCATAAACTCGTCGTGGTTGCGAGGATTGCGTCCCTTTTCTGCCATGTACAAATTGAGTGCCTGAGGGATCTGAATCTCGAACGCGATTTTCTCTTTGGTTCGAAAATAGGCAGCCGCAGGTGCCGAGATCAGGGTGGCTGGATTGCTCTCCGAACTCCCTTCGAGCGATCGGCCTTTGACTCCCACGCCCACACCGGCTTTTTGAGCCACAAGCGATTCTTCGGCAGCAGCCGCTGCCGCTGCCTTCTGAGCGGCCTCCTGGGCTGCAATATCCCGCTGCACGTCTGCTTCGGGCTTGCAACCTGCAAACAAGCAAAGCATCAATCCCGAGAGCATGAGTCGTTTTGTGTAGCTAGATCGCAAGGGTGTCGTTTGCATGGCCTCGATTTCCTAGTTCAAAAAATAGTGAAATTATTTGTCGCCCCCAATGCGGCCAAACTCTCCAGCATCGAGATCCTTCGGCGCATCGAACTGCTTCTGCTTGCTATCGGTCTTGGGGTTGTATCGCCAGCGTGCCGAACCACGAAGATGCTCGGGTACCAACCAAGGGATGTATCGGGCAACGGTCGGCCCCGCATTGCCGATGTCCTTGCCAAACCCATACCAGAGGATGCCGATGGCGATCGGGAAGGCTGTCAATCCGCCTAGGATCGGTGGTAGCAATCGACGCAGCGGCGAAACAGCAGGTGGCTTGGTCCTTGCACTGCTAGGCTCCGGAGTCCAACCTTCTTGCTTCTTTGCTTGCTTCTGTGATTCAACTTGTAGCTCAGGGGCTTGTTCTGACATAAACCAACTCGGGTTCTTCGACGAGAAGTCAGGGGCTATGGCCAGAAAAAGTTTACCACTGGCCAAAGGATCGATCCACAGTATAACCCGATTTGCTCTCTCGGGTACCGATTCGCAATCGACCAAGTTGGTTATACTTCTAGATACACCAATCGACGAACAATATCTTCACAAGAAAACAAACCAAAGGACGCAGCGGATGGCCGGAGCAAGCAACGTTTTGGGTACAGAGCTAATGCCCTGTTCGTTCAATCCAAGAACAGGTTTTTATAGGGACGGCTGCTGTCATACCGGAGCCGAAGATCACGGCATGCACTTGGTTTGCGCACAGATGACCGCCGAGTTCCTCCAATTCTCTCGCAGTCGAGGGAACGACCTGAGCACCCCAATCCCCGATTACGACTTCCCAGGCTTAAAGCCGGGCGACCAGTGGTGCCTGTGCGTCCTTCGGTGGAAAGAGGCACTCGAAGCAGGCATGGCGCCCAAGGTGGTTCTAGAGGCGACTCACATCTCTACTTTGGAATTCGTCGATTTGGCAGACCTCCAAGCCCATCGTGCTCAGGCTAGCGAATAACCTTGGATTGCTAAGCAATAATTCATGAGGCTCTGGTTGAGTGCCCCTCTATACTGAGTCTGGATTAGAGGTTTTTCGAAACCTGTCTAGGCGACTTGCTTCTGGAGACCTCAACTGTGCACGATTCTGATCCGCTGCAGGCTTGGCATACGTTTCAAATGCAAGACCTCTACGAGCGACTCGATACTCAACCGAGCGGATTAGACCAACATCAAGCCCAGGAGAGGCTTCTGAAATTTGGAGTCAATCGGCTTCCCGAAGGTCGACCGCGACCTTGGTGGGATATTCTCCTACACCAGTTTCAAAGTCCTTTGATCTACATCCTAGGCCTCGCGGCGATCGTCTCGGTCTTGCTCGCAGATGTCAAAGATGCGGCATTTATCGGCTTGGTCTTGGCAATCAATTCTGTGATAGGTTGCTACCAGGAATGGCGTGCAGAGCAGAGCTCCTACGCTTTGCGCAAGCTCCTTGAGATACGGGCCACGGTGATTAGGGATCGTGAAGCAATAGAGATTAGCGCCCAAGAAGTTGTTCCTGGAGATCTCGTGTTGCTCGAGTCGGGTAACCGAGTTCCAGCAGATACGCGGCTTGTGAGCACAACCGGTTTGGAAATCGACGAGTCGCTACTTACCGGAGAGTCGTTGTCGGTACTCAAAGATTCCGATTGGATCGGATCGCACCTGACACCATTAGCAGATCGACGCAACATGGCTTATGCCGGCTCGATCGTTATGCGAGGAAGGGCACTAGGGGTTGTTGTCGCAACAGGAACCAAAACCAGTGTCGGTCAACTCGCCCTTGACGTACTCGGTCAGACAGCAGGTAAAGCTCCTCTGCAATTGCGCATGGAATCCTTCACCCGTTGGATGGCCGTTGCGCTGTTGATCGCCATCGGAGTGCTCGCCGTGACAGGTGTACTTGTAGGAAAGTACTCAGTCGCTGAAATGTTGCTTTTTGCAGTTGCATTAGCCGTTTCTGCGATACCAGAGGGGCTTCCGGTCGCAATGACCATTGCTTTATCTGTCGCTGCAACACGCATGGCCAAAAGGGGTGTCATTGTCAGACGTTTGACGGCCGTCGAGGGGCTTGGTAGCTGCACGCTTGTTGCTGCCGATAAGACAGGAACGCTCACTTGCAATGAATTGATGATCGCCCGAGTCGATCTGCCCGATGGCGCGATTCTGAGGGTTACAGGGCAAGGCTTTACACCTATCGGTCAAGTATTTATGGATGAATCTCCAATATCGATCGGAGACAACCAACACCTCGAGCGACTCGTTCGGTGCGGAGTCTTGTGTAACGAATCCGATTTGCACCATCGAAATGGATCATGGGTTTGGCGCGGAGATGCAGTGGATATCGCAATTCAATGCCTTGGCATCAAACTTGGCGTGATCCGTCAGCAGCTATCAACAGACTTTCCGCAACGGAACCAAATTCCCTTCGAACCCGAACACCAATTTGCTGCCACTTTTCACCGCAATGATCATCAAACGCTCGTGTGCGTCAAAGGGAGCCCTGAACGCATCCTGAGTATGTGCGCGAAAACAATCGGCTCCGATAGGCTATCGATCTACAAGGATCAAGCCAATCGCATGGCCCAAGAAGGTTTTCGTGTGTTGGCTCTAGCCGAAGGCCAAGTCAGCAAGGATGTGCTCTCAATCGACGCTCCGGAAATCCCAACCGAGCTGAGTTTCTTAGGCTTGATCGGAATGCTCGATCCGCTGCGACCCGGGATCAAGCAGGCGATTCTCAAGTGCCACCAAGCTGGTGTTCAGGTGATGATGATCACAGGTGATCATCGCGCCACGGCAATGTCCATCGCCAAAGAGATAGGACTGATCCAAAAGGAAGACCAAGTCATCACGGGTCAAGAGCTCATGAAAAGCCCTGACTTGATCCACTCGTCGGATATTCTTCGCTACCGAGTGTTTGCTCGGGTTTCACCGAGGCAAAAACTCGACCTAGTGCAAACGGCTCGAAACGCTGGACATTTCGTAGCCGTCACCGGCGATGGAGTCAACGATGCCCCCGCGATGCGCATAGCCAACATCGGAGTCGCAATGGGTAAGGCCGGAACGGATGTCGCAAGAGAAGCTTCGTCCTTGGTGATAAGCGATGACAACTTTGCAACGATCGTAAGCGGGATCGAGGAAGGTCGTGTGGCCTACGATAACATACGTAAAGTGATCTATCTTTCGATCTCGACGGGTGCCGCTGAAGTCCTATTGATGGCACTGGCAATTCTCTCGGGAATTCCCTATCTGCCTTTGTTACCAGTCCAATTGCTCTGGCTGAATCTGGTGACCAACGGAATCCAAGATGTCGCATTGGCTTTCGAAGCCAATGAAGGAGACGTTCTTGAACGCAAACCCAGAAGCCCAGACCAACCCATTTTCGACCGAATCATGATCGAGCGCACGATAATAGCCGCCTTGACCATGGGACTGATTTCCTACTTTCTATTTGTTTGGCTACTCCCCAAAAATCCCACGCAACAAGAAGTTGCTTCGACACGAAATAGCTTGCTGCTCTTACTCGTTCTATTCCAAAACATCCACATAGGAAATTGCCGCTCGGAAACGAAGTCCGCTTTTGTGCTATCTCCGTTGCGAAGCCCAATTCTTCTAGCAGGCACCTTGCTTGCCTTCACTGTCCACGTCGCTGCGATGCATCTACCGATCGGACAAACGGTTTTAGAGACCTCGCCAGTAAGCCCTCAGCGATGGGCTCTTGTTTTGTTTTTGGCACTCTTGATACTGCCGCTGAGCGAGTTGCATAAGTGGGTGATGGCTACCACTTTGAATCGTCGGTCAGAGTCTCGACGATCCAACGATCCGCCCAACGCTCAAAACGACGTGGGATAGCCCCCTGCTTACCACTACCCTTGCGCAAGTAACCGACATGACCTCCCCGATCCGTGACGATCAGCTCGGTGGTAGATGAGTAGTTTGCATGCGGGAATAGTGAATAAGGCACAATCGGATCGTGACGATCGACAAGGATTTTGACTTTGGATCGAATGCCAGCGAGCCACTGAATCGAAGAACCTGCGGAGTAATACTCCTGCGCATCTTTGAATCCTGCGAGCGGTGCGGTGACGGTGTTATCAAAACGGCGTAAACTTCGATAGTCGGCTTGATTCAAACGCTCCTGCCAAACTGGCCAGCGTTGACCTCTCAACCGAGACTGCTTGCGAAGAGCCCTAAGGAAGTAATTTGCATAAAGCCTATTGATCCCTTTTTCGACGTTCCTACACGAGGCATCCAAATCGATCGGTGGTGCCACTGCGATCGCTCGATGAATCTGCACACGTCCCGGTCTCCAATCCCCAAGCATTCTCAGTAGGATATTTCCTCCCAATGAGATGCCAGCAAGATTCCAGTCGTTGATATTGAGCGTCTGGCTCAGATGTTCCAAGCAGTTGCGAACCGAATCGTAGCAGGCACCGTGCGGGGGCATCGGTGTTTCAAGGTACGAGTCTCCGGCACCAGGCAAATCGGCCCGAAAAACCCGGTATCCCTTATGAACCAATCCATGGGCAATATTGGTCATGTAGGTTCCAGTATGCGAGGAACCCAGGCCGTGAAGCAGTAACACGGCCGGACGATCCACTGATACGCTCGGGCTTTTCGGTGAATTCTCATGAACCAGCATGTTGCCAAGCGAGTTATCGCCCTCTGGACCCAGCGGGCAACGATGGGCCTTAAGTGGTGGCAGGTCCGCAATCGGACGATAGAATCCAGTGATTAAAGTCTGCAAATGGCCGCTGCGCAAGTACCAAGGTGGCCGGAACACCGCTTCGCTAAGTATCTTTGTATTGGGAACGTTCATTGATGAATATGCTCTGCGTTGGAACATTGGCGATCGACTCGGTAGAAACACCCGCAGGTTCTCGTCAGCGAGTCCTCGGAGGCAGCGCCAGTTACTTCGCTTACGCCGCTGGTTTCTACACCCCCGTTCGAGTCCTAGGTCGCACCGGAAACGATTGGCCCAATGAGTATACTCAAACTTTTCAAAATCACGGAGTCGATTGGCGAGGTGTTACCAATGATTCATTCGCCAAATCCTATTTTTGGCGAGGCCGTTATCTTCAGGATTATCAAGACCGTGAAACGATCGAGATCCAAATGCACGGCTTTGATCGCTATCGACCAACGGTTCCAGATTGCTATCAAGACTCCCAAGTTATTTTTTTGGCCGCTGCTATTCCTACGGTGCAACGTCAAGTTCTCGACCAATGCTCAAACGCGAAATTGATCTTCGCCGATACGGTCGATATGTGGATCGAAACGACTCGATCCGAATTGCTCGACGTTCTCTCGCGAGTCGATGGGCTCTTTATCAATGATGTAGAGGCTCGGCAACTCACCGGAAAAAGCAACGCCCTTCAAGCCGCTCGATACATCCAAGACCTAGGACCCCGCTGGGTAATCCTCAAAAAAGGTGAGCATGGTTGCTTTGTCCTCGGGCCAAACACCATGCTTGCTATGCCTGCCTATCCGAGCGACAAGCTCATCGATCCAACCGGTGCAGGTGATAGCTTTGCTGGTGGACTCCTCGGCTATCTTTCTCAACGACTAAAAACCGCAAACATCCAACCCAACCAACGAATCGAAATCGACCGCAAAGATTTCGTTCAAGCGGTCCTGCAAGGAACAGCAGTTGCAAGCTACACGATCGAAGCCTTTAGCATCGAGCGATTGCAACAGGTGACCTTCGAGGATATCCAGCAGCGAGTATCGGAACTTCAATCTCTCGTGGGGAACTAATACCCAAGCTTCTCAGGATGATCGATCACAAAAGTAACAGGTCCATCATTGACCAATGCCACCTTCATGTCGGCTTGGAAAATACCCCGCTGTAGCCCCACACCCATCGAAGTGGCTTGCTCGCAAAACAATTCGTAGAGTACTTTGGCTTCTTGGGGTGCCGCAGCACGATCAAAACCCGGACGACGCCCCTTGCGGCAGTCTCCAGCGAGCGTGAATTGGGAGACGACCAACAACTCGCCCCCGACATCCAAGACTGAGCGATTCATCTTGCCTTGCTCGTCAGAAAAGGCTCTCAAATGGATTACCTTTTCAACAAGCCAATGCACCGAAGCGATCGAGTCGCCCTGCTCTACCCCTAATAGAATCAGCCATCCGCTGGCAATCTGGCCCACGATTTGGCCTTCGACAGTGACGCTTGCACTTGAAACCCGTTGCAGGACAACTCGCATGCCACTTAAGCTGCCTTGGTTTGCATCGTTGGCATCGCGTTGCTCGGGACGGGGATCTTGACGAAGGCTTCGCCAGGCTTCCTGCTTACAAAGACCGTCGATTGAACGTGGCACAAACGAGGCAACCACTGCGCAAGGGCTTGGCCATGCACATCGTCATTCTCCCAGTAACCATCGATGATAATCAAGTCACTTGGAAGAACGCTGTGTGCGACTCTTGCCACCGAACTAGCCGGCTCGCCAGGAACCAAATGGGCTTTGACTCCTCGCTCAGACAAGATGCGGTGAGCGGCCTTCAAACTCAAAACGCCCTGGCCAGACGCCAGTGCAGCCGAGTTCGATTCAAACGGATCGATCGCTGTGTATCGGATCGGTTTGATATCCGTTACGCTCGCATTGAGCGCAAGTAGCCTTGCAATCCTCTGGCCCGATCCCATACCAATTTCAAGGACGCTCGTGAGCGGATTTTCCAAAACATGCAGAAAAAGTGCTCGCTCGGAAACGGGCTTGGAAAGATGCTTCCAGTACAAACGCTGTAGCCAACTGAGCTTAGCCATGGCGATGGATCTCAATAAAGTCCGGGAAATAACGATGAATTTGCCTATCGCAACCCATCGGCAAACCGGACCCGGTCGAACCAAAAAAACTGATTCGACCGATTCATTTTAACATTTTGCTACAACGTAGCGTCGCGCGACTACTGCTTCTTAATCGCGTACAAGGCCTGGTAGGAACGGATGTACAGCACTCCATCGGCAACAACTGGACTCGCAGTGATAGCCTCTCCCATGGCGTTGGTCGAGACGATTTGAAAGTCCCGTCCTGCTTTGACGACCGTGCAGTGACCATCGTTGGACGCAAAGTAGATATGGCCATCGGCATAGGTCGGACTGGATCGATGCTGACCGGTATAAGTCCGCTGAAAATAAACCTCTTGACCAGTTTTGTGATCCAAACACTGCAACTTGCCATCCTTGTGTAATACGTAAACAAGTCCATCAACCACAAGCGGAATCGACACGTCGGGAGTTCTAGGGATGTTCCATGCAACCACATCGGACTTGGCTGAGGATTCCCCTTGCAACGTATCGGTGACCTTGAGTGCTACCATGGGACCTTCCTTGGCCGTCGGCACAATGATCGAACCTGGGATCACTAGCGGCGAAGCCACAAAGCGGAACGTCGGATCGCTCTGCTTTGGATTGATCTTCGTCGGCCCGTTGAGATCCCCAAATCTCCAAAGCTCTTTTCCGTCGCTGAGTTGGTGGCCGGTGATGCAGTCGGCCCCGTGGACGACCAAAAACTCCTTGTTGCTATCCCGATAGATAAAAGGGGACGCATACGAGTGCTTGCACTCGAATTCGGCTTGCGTGATTCGATCCACGGACCAAATCGTCTCACCTGTTTTCTTATCGAGCTTGATCACCTTTCCAATTCGCGTATTGTCGTCCCGACGCATCGGACCGTGGAGCAGTTGCAAGTAAAGGGCATCACCGTCGAGCACCGGAGTGCTGGTCATCCCAAACTGGATATCGAGTTTGCCAAACTTGTCGTTCACATCCAGCTTCCAAACGCTCTGTCCATCGACGGTATAACAGGCCAAGATACCGGTGCCAAAGAAACACCAAACATGCTTGCCGTCGGTGCTCGGAGAAGGCGATGCAGAGTTCCCTTCGCCAGCGCGTGCGTCCTGATTGCCCGTAGTGACCTTTTGTTGCCAAAGTTTCTTTCCATCCTTGGTGCTTACAGCCATCAAAACCAAGTCGTCTCCTTGGGCGCTGGTCAAAAAGACTCGATCGTTCCAGACCACAGGCGTCGCACCGGCTTGACCCGGCAGCTCGCATCGCCACAGCACGTTTTCTTGAGGAGACCACTGCGTAGCGATATTCTTCTCGGTCGATACCCCATCATTCTTGGGGCCTCGCCACTGAGGCCAATTGTCGGCCATCGCACCGCTTATCGTTCCGCATGCCAGCACCCCTCCAAGGAGGATTGCTTTTGCACTGAAATGGGACACGGTCAAAGAACGACGATCGCTGGCTCGTTGCATAGGTGGGTACTCTTCTAGTTTACATAGCGGTGGGTGGTGGTAGGCTAGCCGACTGCTGGGCTATCCAACTGCGAATAGTATAATCTGCAACCGCAGTTTGTTGTGCGACTTTTAGGGTCTGGTCTAAGGTGACGTCGTCGATGGTTGAAAAATTTCTGGTTCAAAAATTGGTCTTATGGCTGGCTCTAGTGCTCTTTCTTCTACCGGTTTTTGGACAGGATTCGAGCGATTTGCCCACGGACATTTCTGTCCGTCATGTCGAACCTCCTTCGTGGTGGGTGGCATCGAAAACCTCCCCGATCCGACTCTTGTTCACCGGTCAAGGCTTCACGAAAGAGCTCACGCTCTCGGCCGATCGCGAGGGACTTCAGTTTACGAACCTGAGTCCAAGCCCAAATGGTCACTACCTGTTTGCCGATCTACACATCGCTCCTGACTGCTTGCCGGGTCCAGTAAAAATTGAGATCACTCTTAACCAAGAGGCCTCGATAGGCACCAGTACTCAGTTCGTATGGAACGTGCTTGAATACCCCAAGTACCAACCCGCTGGATTCGGCCCCGAGGACTTTATCTACTTTCTCATGCCCGATCGTTTCTGCGATTCCGATCCTGCAAATAATCGCCCTGCAAAATCACCTGATATCTACGATCGAAAAAAATCCCGCTTCTATCACGGCGGAGATATCCAAGGCATCACGAGTAAACTCGATTACATCCAAAATCTTGGAGCCACCGCGATTTGGACAACGCCAATCTACGATAACAACGATGCACCCGACCTAAAAGAAATGCATCCTGAACCAGGTGGTACCGAAAGAGTGCCAACAACCGGATACCACGGATATGGAGCTATCGACCTATACCGAGTCGATGAGCATTTCGGAAACCTCGAAGACCTCAAAACACTCATCGACCAAGCGCATAAGCGGGGAATGAAGGTGATTCAGGATCAAGTTGCCAACCACACCGGGCCCTACCATGCCTGGGTGCAAGACCCACCGACTCCCACATGGTGGAACGGGACTGCCAAATCCCATCTGAAAAACAATTGGCAAAAGTGGACCGCTATGAATCCTCGCGCCGCTTATCAGACACAACGCCTCAATCTCGACGGTTGGTTTGGAGATGTCCTACCGGACCTGAATCAAGAGGATCCAGAAGTCGCCAAGTACCTGATCCAACACTCGATTTGGTGGCTAGGCGTCGCCCAATACGATGCGATTCGCATGGATACCCTCCCGCACGTGCCTCGGCGGTTCTGGCAACAATGGGCCAGTGCCGTCAAACACGAATTCCCCAAAACAAAAATCCTCGGGGAACTCTACGACCAAGACCCAGTGCTGGTTGCTTATTATCAAGGTGGACGCACTGGACACGATGGCATCGATACCCATATCGATACGCTCTTTGACTTTGGACTTTTTACACCCATCAGAAATACCTTTGCCAAAGGCAAAAGCATTCGCGAGGTGCACCAAATGTTTGCAAGAGATTGGCTCTACGTGGATCCAAACCGCTTAGCCACCTTCATCGGTGTCCATGATATGCCTCGCTTTATGCACGAGAAAGATGCCTCGATCGATGGACTCAAGTCGGCCATGACACTGATGATGACCAGCCGAGGTACGCCGATCCTTTACTACGGAGACGAACTTGCCATGCCTGGCGGCGAAGACCCCGATAATCGACGTGACTTTCCCGGCGGCTTTCCAGGTGACCTACGCAACGCCTTCGAGGATGCCGGCCGAGAGCCCAACGAACGGACTGTCTGGAACCATATCGCCAAACTAGGTGCGTTACGCAAAACCTACCCGGCACTTACGACCGGCAAGTCACTCGATTTAGTCGATGCCGAGCAACAGTACGCCTATGCTCGCATCAGCGATGAACATACTTTGCTCATCGCACTAAACAACGACACCCAGCCTGCTACGATCGAACTCGATCCATCGGTCTTACCGAGTAAGTCGCTAGCCAAGGGCTGGTCGTTTCAATGCGATGATCTTCTAGGTAGCACCAATACCCTACAGGTCGAAAACGACTCAAAGAACCCAAGTGCTAGAGTGACTCTTCCGGCTCGATCGAGTGCTGTTTTCCTGTTACCGCAATAGATAACTCAACTACCAGCGGATTTCGACACTCGCTCCTGTTCGAACCCCGAGCATCATCGCCGCAGAGTCATCGACCAAATGGAGATGAAGCGGTGCATCGCCATCGGCGATCGCAATGAGCGTCATCGCCGGTTGCTGATGATCGGCCCCAAAGAGCCCCACCGTCTCATGTTCCTGATCGACCAAGACCCTTGTCTCGGTCGAACGAGGGATGTCCTTCCAAGCCTTGGGGGCAATGTCGGTGATCAAGTCTCCGGTACTAGAGACCTCGACGACCGTTCCTTGAATTCGTCTCGACACTTATGCTGCTCCTAGGATGTGGCTCTGGCGGCGAATTCGATCTACCGTTGCAGTAATAAACTACCAGACCATTTTATACAAACCTGTCAACCAAGGGGGCTTGCAACTTGCAACTTACAGAAATCACCTTCGCGCAAAATTCACAACATTAACAAACGCTAACTTTACCGCTTCACAAGGGCGACTAGCCAACCTTTTCCTCCCTTGCGCATCATTCCTAACCAACGACCCTGCCGCACATCGACGACCGGTGCACCATCGAGTTCTCCTGAGAGCTCAAAGGAGCTATCGAGCTGCAAACCGCGATCGGTCTTGGAATATCGATTGCCATCGACCAAAACCGATCGATCTGTCTCAGAACCGACAATCAAAATGTCGCCCGGAGGTGAATCGCCGCTGGAATTATCCACAGGCCGAAGAAACTGACTCGCATCCAGAAGTGGCTCGGCAATCGCCGGCTGTGCAGTCAGTTTCACTCGCACCACCTTACTCCCATCGGAAAGTGGAATCGTTTCGAGTGGCTCGAAGCTATCCTGAGAAACTCCGGCTACCTCGAGTTGACCACTTTTATCGATGGCAGACTTCGAAAGCGTAGCAAAGTCCTCGCGACAAAGCATCGAACCGTCGTCGAGCAAAAGCCCCCAACCAAGTTTTTGTTTGGTCACTGAAAAACCGAATGAGTTTTGTTTCCAGACCAAGCTGGTGCGATAACTGACAGGAGATTGACGCTGCAACTTGTCCCAAATCGCACCGTAGGGCAACGAAGGCTTCCACTGATCCCAATTGTCATCGGGTTTCTCATAAAGCATGAACCTTGCACCCGTACCCACAACCTTTCCCTTCGAATCCGGAGTTGCAAACTCGATCCCACCGTAGAGAACTTGACTCAACGAATCGGCTTCGAGTTCCAACCCGGTGATACCTAGACTGACTCGCCAACCACTGCGCAGCCAGAACTTAGAATTGGTTCGAACGAGTTCATGGTACTCTGGATCGATTGCGCATCGAACCAAAACACTCCGTGCATCGCTAGCCAATGTCACCGATAGGACATCGCCAACATGGAACCCTCGGTGTAGGATCGGAGTGCCGCTATCCAAACCATACCGTTTTGGTGAATCGAGAATGATCTCAACCGATCCCTCCTTGGGTCGAATCGGAGGGGCCGACTCCAAGCCTCCAAAACGCTTCACACTGTATTTGTCGCTAGGACCTGGCTCCATGGCAATGTACTTTGGACCAACGATCGTATCGAGGCCACGGATCGAGTCAAAACTAACCACCGGTCGTACGATCCAAAATTTTGTTCCATCGGTCACCACGCGTCGAGCGCTTGGATTCAATCGCACCGAGACCAAGATCCCCGGCGTGGTGTCCCGGGCTAAATTAGATTCTGAAGTCGGTACCGCTAAAGCGATTTTTTCGACGCGGCCAACATCGATCCCTCGGTAGCGGAGGGATTCCCCGGGCTGCAAGCCATGCCCCTCTTCAAACTCGATATGAATAAGCTCCCCTTCGTTCTGATAAGCTCTTGCGAAGAGTACGAGGCTCAAGACGCCGCATAGGGCTGTTGCGAGCCAGAGCCAGGAAATGCGAGTTTTTTTCTTTGGAATCGGCACGGCCAGCGGCACGTTTTCTTCACTCGAATTGGGCTGCATCGCAAGGATTCTCAGTTTTCATCGGTTCCGGGGTTCTATCGCTTCGCCGTTGATTGTACGATAAACGCCTCAAAAAGAGAGATTCAAGGCTCGATTCAGACGGACTAAAAACATGAACGGCACGATGCAAATACTCACCAGTCGAACTTCCTCGCCGTTGGCACACGCCGGACACGGACCAATCGACGCGAACCACCCGCTCCATTATCTGATGACCCCTGAACATTTGATGGGGGCTGTTGCTTTCATCGCCTGCATCGTTTTTACGACTTGGTTTATCGGTCGATTGATTTATCGGATTTCAAAGCCTACCTGAATGGTCACGGATAAGACGAGGTCATTGGGGTTTGCCTGTAGCACCCGTCGCTCCGTTTTCTCTTGCGCGTCTTGGACTGCAAAAGGTGTTGTTACCAACATCCCGTTGACATAGGTAGGGCCGTTGTTGGTGGCATTGGCTGCCATAGGCTGGATGCTTGAACTAATCATTCGGACTTCTCCGAGTTGCTTGCCAGCTGCTTCGGCCAAGCGTTGCGCTTGACCCTTGACCTTCTCAAAGCACTTCTTCAACGCAGTAGCCTCTTGGCTCTCGCTCAAAACACCGACGTAGAGAACTTGCGATTCGACATTGCCCGCAGGCATCGAGGAGGAGACATAAGCACTCGCGCCCATCAAGGGCATAATCTGCTCGAGTTCTTCCTCTGAAAGTTGCACTCGTAACTTCGTACCTCGAAAGTCCTTCGACTGCGCCAACCGACGAAGCTTGGCTCCAAACTCGATACTCCCATCGAGCGTCTCCTCGGTGATAGGCCATTCGGCCACGAGCCGATTGGTCGCAGCATGAATGAACGGCAACGGTTCTGAATCTCCGTCGAGTTCTTCTTCCTCTTGCAGAAGCATTTCACGCAAACGACCTCGCATTTGCGGATTGTTCACCTGCATCTGTGCAGCCTGACGACGCATCCATTGACGAGCCGACTCGGGATTTTCGACGAAAGGAACTGTGTTGGACAAGATAGGCATCGTCCAACGGTAGGATCCATCGGTGCGACCAAGTTCGCCTAAAAGTTTCTCGACCGTTTTGCGATGTTCACGGAGGGCTGATATCGCTTCCTCTCCCTCGCGGCCTTCGACTCGAAACGGGACACGCAACTGCACTGCGACCGGTTGCAGAGAGACGGATTCCTGAGCAGATACACTCAGCAGTGGTGCACCCGAAGCTGCTCCGATGGTCGCTCCACTGTTCTGTGCCAAGCACATCGATGTTCCGAGGAGACCCAAGACGGCCGATAGACAACCAATCAACCAATGACGCGACAAGATGATAGCCTCCAGAACCACAAAGGAGCGTTGAAACGGGACTTCTCTATCATACTATGAAGCTGAGTTGATTGTCCCCCAAAGTGGTCATTCAGGAATTGGTTCTTCAGGAATTATTGTGGGTGAAAAGTCGTGCATCGCATCGGATTTCTTCGTACTCGTACTCGATGGCTGTTCGAACTGCTGCGGTCGCGAGACCCATTACGGCAGGAGTGACTTGCCCCAACGGGGCATCAACAACTCTGTTTTTACCCTTCGATTCATCTCTCTTGCCGTTCCCGTTGTCGATCTGTCGATTGGAGCAAAGTTGTTAACCAGCAGCAAGTTAGTTTTTGGCAAGCTCGTTGGTGACCCGCGAGTTGACGTCGCGCGATCCGAAAACGCGTCTTGTATAGGGCGTGGACTCTAAGCAAAGTGTCCTTTAGGTATTAAGCATCGAGAAAGTAACAGCATCATGGAAACATCTATCGTTAGCTATCACTTCCTTCTCTGATACGAATCCCATTCTCCTGCACAATCCATAAGTTTCCAGAAAGTTGCTCTCCTCCACCTAGCAAAGGGAGGAGCCTACCCAGCAAAGCAAGAACATCGGGTTTCGATTGTGTGCGGGGCCTAAGAATAATACTCCCTGCATGTGCTGCGGGCGGGTATGTCCGGATATCGGAAAAGTCGAGGTCCAATGTGACGAGTGCTCGTTCTTCCGCCCGGCAGACGCTGGCGACTTTTAAGTCCGGTTGGCCGACCATTTCCTGATCGAAAATCGTCATCGCATCATGGTTATTAGCTCGAAGGATTTCGGCGACGTCGATTGGCAAATTCTCGTCGACCTTGAAACGCATTTACGCTGCTCCTGGCGCAAGAGACACAAATCGTTCACGTGCAAGCTCAGCAGCGTAGGAAATGCAACCATCGATATCTTCGTTTTTTAATGATGGGTAACTGCGAAGAATATCCGATCGACTAAGACCCGATGCGAGATTATCCAAAACAACTGAAACCATTATGCGAGTTCCCTTCACACATGCTTTTCCGTGACACACCATCGGGTCCACCGATATGCAATCTTGCCATTTCATAGAGTTGCTCCCACTTGATCCTTCTTTACCACAAACCCCGCTCCGTTCATTCTACCTCAAAACTCGAAAGCAGTTGAACAGACATTGGTTTCCCCAAGATTTTGACGACCTGGGGATTTAGGAAGAACTCAGGGCAAGGCGGAAGCCATGGGAGTTGCCCAGACCCTGTATTGGCTGGGCCTAAGTAGCGTAAAGGCTGGTTAGGTTTAGCTTAGTAAATTGGTGAATAAACAGATGCTGGGTGTTCATGGGGACTCTCCCCGCGATTGATCGCTTTGTGGCCAATGGTAGCAGGCACACTCCGCTGTGCCGTCCGCCAGCGTAGGATGTGCACTCGATTAAATTCAGCAGACAGCACACGGAATGTGACTGCGTCTATCGACGAGGCACAACAAACTTTTGAACCCGATGAAAAGCAGAGGCGAGCTTCATCGCGTCTTGAAAGCCTCAGAAAAAGCAAACTCACTGACCTGCTTGCCTGTAACTTCGTGATGGCGAATCGTGAGGCTAGGAAGCGATCCAGTTGCATCATAAGTCAACTCGCCCGAGAGAAAGCCACCTTGAACGCGAAGAAAGCGATGCTCAGGTCGCCTGTCTCCGGGTGTCCAGCCTAGCTCGTGATTCTCGCTCCCCGGGCCACACCCAAACTCCCAGAGGCTCGTCTCCTGGTCGACCGATGCATACTGCCAATGACGATCCCCACAGCAAAGTATCACTCCGGGAACTTTGGCGAACATCTGACGCAGTTCGTTCCCTTCATGTTCAAAGACCGTATTGGAATGATTGTCTTTCTTATTATCGCGGTCTGGACCGACAATCGGTGTAGGAGTGCAAATGATCTTAAAGGTGGCCTTCGACTCCTGGAGCGATTGCGAGAGCCAAGCTTTTTGCGCTGCGCCTAAGATGGTTTTATCCGGACCATCAGCCATCGTGTTTGGGCTTCGATAATCGCGACCTTCGAGGATCCACAACTGAAGATCTTTTCCCCAATGCACCGTTTGATAACGTTCGGGTCGACTTGGAAACTGCTCTTGGTTAAAGAGTCTCTTGCCTTCTTCAAAGGTCACTGCACCGTAGGTTTTGCCCGGCCAGCAATCGTTCGACAGCGTGTCGTGATCATCTTTGATGAAATAGGATGTGGTGTGATTGTAGAAATCGCGATTGCTCGGCAATCCGAAGATCCTGCCCCATTTGAACCGCATCAGTGGCAGGGTCATTGCCCATGGATCGGGTTTGTCATAGTACTCGATGTCCCCAGCATGGACGATGAAGTCCGGTGCGATCGCCTTCATCGCAGGATAGATCTTGTGACCACTTGGACCGTCATCGCGACGAATGAAGTCGTGGCAAGTCGTAATACAGAACTTCAACGCGCGCCGTTCGCTCTCGGCAGGTGCCGTCTTGAACGAACCTCGAATCGCCGCCGTTGGGAAACCATCGAGACTTTGCGCCTCGATGATCGTGATGTAATTCACACCCGGGTTTAGTCCCTCCAATTTCCACTGCGCGGTGAAGTCATTTGCGGCCTGGGTAGTGATCCAATCCAAAGACTTAACATCCTTGCGATGATCCTCCTGAAAGTAGGACAGTCTCACCCGCCCGGCCTTACCTGGACAAGCTCCAATCATTTCATCCAAGCTCGCACCGGCAGGAAGTTGCAATTGTTCGAGTTTCTCTGGATCCTTAAGCTTCGCTAATTCACTGGCTTGTTGATTGGAGATGCTATTAAAAGACTTGCCATCGATAAGGATCTCCGGCCTACTGGTTGTACGAGCCCAGAGCACGATGCTGCTTTGGTCGGCCCAACTGTTTCGGGTGGCGTTGGCCAAAAAAGGCCCTTCGTTTTCGATGGGCTTCGGATCGGGATTAGGTAACGGCTTAAAGACGAAGTCCCTATAGATCGTCACTCCACCGTGGTCGGTCAACATGAACCGATCTTGATCGCTAGCTCGCCCGAAGTCGCGTGCACCATAAAATTTGCTAAACGCGATAAGCGTATCCCAAGCGGCTCCAGCGGTCGATCCAACCGTAACCAAATCCCCGTTGAGGTAATGCTCGATACGATCTCCCAGGGCAACGATCTTGGCCTGATTCCATTGGCCTGGAGGATTGAGAGTTTTTTCTTTCTTGGGTCCTACCAAATCGTAGATCGACGCGGTCGAAGTATTGGAAGTGCTATCCGAGGGGTTATCTAAAATCTGGTATTCCAAACCAAGGTAGTTGCTATCAAAAATAGTCGTTCCAAACCGTCTCACACGGTACTTCAGTCCACCGTTGACCCCTTTTTGTATTTTCCAACTAAAGGAGAGTTCGAAGTTCGAGGGGAGTGGCGCCGTGACGATATTGCCACCCTGACCAGGCTTGACGAGTGCAACCTCGCCATCCTTAAACTCCCATCCATCGGAGACCTTTCTGCCATCGGTCGTCTGCCAAAAATCTCGCTGTGCCCAGTTATCCTGCGCGATGGCTACTGGATAGAAACTCAGCAGAAAAATGAAAGCGATTAGGAGCCTTCTGAAATCGCAAGCAGGATACCGTCGACGAAAACATTCTTGTAGCATCTCGATAGATTCCTTCGAGTTCCAGCATTGATCGAGTGCGAGCACTTCGGTTCAATGCTTTGTTCATGCATCTTTTCGTACTCGTACTCAGCATCGCGGTACTCGTACTCGTACTCGAAGCGATCCATTGTAGCGATTCAGCCCATCGGTCCGCAAGTTACCTCGAATCGCTTGGAACAACGATCGGCATCGCCGAAGTTCAAACATCCATCGGCTTGCAGGAAACTAGGGAGCGATTCTTAGCCACAAGTGGGGCTCTTTGGTATTCGTCGCATTTGCCTGCTTCGATGCAGCTTGACCCTGCGTTTGTATCTCGATCGAAACGGGGCCCGACCAACCCACCTGCGGACTGCCATCTGCTTTGGGTACGGCTGTAACCTTTAAAACAACCTTCTTCTCACTCTCTTCTTTCATCTTGGAAACCACTGGCTCGCAAGTGTACTCTGGACCGAGTCCTTGGATTGCAACGGTAGCTTCCTGGGCACATCCATGGGTACGTTCAAGAGTTACTTCAATCTCCGTAGGCTTATCCGATTTGCCCTGAATCACATCGTTTGCGATGGTTCCAAGAACGACAGGAAACTCATTTTCCAACTCCAAGCGGTATCGAAATGCTGCACCAAAGCGCCCATGCAAATCCCGGATAGCGATTCGATACACCCCGGGTGCTTTCATCTGACTTGCCAACACAGGATCTTTGATCTCTCCTGATTCGCCCTGCTTGCCCAGCGATTTGTTATCTGCACTGAGAACCTCGATGACCGCATCGAGTGGCGAACCGAGTGACTCGGCCATCGCAGTGATTTTCCAAAAACCTGCTTCCTTGGTCTCGATCTGTAAAACGTCTTCGTCCTTAGGTGTTTCTAAAGCCCCATAAAACGCATAACGGTTTTGGTTCTCTACGAGTGTAACCACCGTAGGCATTTCTCGCTGACTCGGTTCGCTGATGGCAAGAGCATCGGATTGGAACCCGGTGGCCAAGTCGTCCACATCGCCCGAGAGGCACTGTAACCGGTACAAATACTTGTCTCCTCCTGCATAACCGATCGTACTGTCGGGTGCTTCGGGAAACGCATACACACGAACCGAAAAGAGTCCATCTCCAGGCGCGATGAAAACGAGGCGTGGATCCAGACCGAGCGCATCTAAGTTCTGGGCAAAGACATTTCCGCGCTGGTCGACGATCTCCAAACAGGCATCCATCGGAGACTTGAGCCTTCGATTTGCCTCAAGGCTCGCGACGAGCCTTTGGCCTTTGGATAGCTTGATTTGGTAGTGGTCTACATCTCCAGACTTTTGCAATATTCCATGAATCTCTGCAGGCAAAGCTTCGATCACCTGAGGCTTGGCAAAAGCATCATTCGGTTCGATTTCCAGAACGCTCAGGTATTCACTGACAAAAAAACGCATCAAAGGCGAAATACTCTCGGGACTGTGCAATCGAACCCAGTGCAAACCGATGTTCGCATCGGCAGGAATATTAGCAACAATCTTTCCTGGTGTTTCGCTAGCGGACCATTGGACTTGATTCGGCTGTGCCCAAAATGAAATCGGCCATTTTTCGAATTTTCCTGGCAGTTCGATCGTTACGCTCGAACCTCGTTGGCCACCGACAGGCAGAAGCCTTGCGGAATCCAAGTTCTGCGCGTGGGCCAGTGATGCCCACAACGATGCTATAACAAGCGATAAACGAAGTGCAAATCCGATCCATGGACCAACACCGATCTTCGCCGGGAGTTGGTAGATAAGCATCGGCTACATGAGTTCTTTGATGGGGGTCGGATCGCTGACTAGGTGCGTCGGTCGTCCTGAAGGTGTGTAGTAGACTTTGTCTGGATCGATCCCCATCTTCAGATAGACGGTCGAGACAAAGTTCTCGGGGGCCAAGATCCGTTCGCATGCCGAGTGACCTTGGCGATCGGTTGCTCCGATGACTTGGCCACCTGGTGTTCCACCACCTGCGAACAAGATCGACATGGCGTTTGCCCAGTGATCGCGGCCGGCTTTACTTTGACCAGGGAGAGTGCTGATTTTCGGAGTGCGACCGAACTCACCCAGTGCGATAACCATGGTCGTTTCTAGTAATCCGCGTTGATCCAAGTCGTTGATCAAGGCGGCGACGGTTTGATCCCAAGAAGGGAGCCGGGTCTTGAGGGCACCAAAGAGATCCGAGTGATGATCCCAACCACCATCATAAAGCGTCACGAAAGGAACTCCGGCTTCGACCAACCGTCGTGCAAGCAGAGCGCGTTGTCCGAAGCTATTGCGTCCATAAGCATCCCGAGTGGCATCGGACTCCGAGTGGATATCGAAGGCTTTCTGGGCTTCGGGAGTTGTGATCAACTCGACGCCTTGCTGAAAGAACTCGTCGACGGCTACTACAGGATCGGCGGTTGAGGGATCGGAAAACCGAGGAAGTCGATCGACCAAATGACGAAGATCCCGGCGGGAGGCAAATCGCTCATCGTTGATGCCACTGGGGAGTTCGACGTCGCGAACTCGGAAGTGTTTGTTGTTGGGATCTCCGCCGACAACGAACGGAGCGTACTTGGCACCCAAGAAGTTCGGGCCACCGGAGCGCGACATGCTGGGCATCGAGAAGTATGGAGGAAGTCCGTGAGGAGCGGGTCGCTCTTTAGCGGCCACAGAACCGAGGCTTGGGTGAAAAGAAACGAACGCACCGCAACCGACCGGAATTCTCGGTGGTGCACCGGTCATCATGTAGTGATTGCCTGCACCGTGGTTGCCTTGGTTGTGACAAACCGAGCGTACGATCGCGTACTTGTCGGCCATGCTTGCGAGTTTAGGCAGATGCTCGCAGATTTGGATGCCTGATACGTTGGTATTGATGGGCTGAAACTCACCGCGGATCTCGACAGGTGCTTCAGGTTTAGGGTCAAAGGTCTCGAAGTGGGTCGGACCGCCGTCCATCCAAATCAAAATGCAGCTCGCTGGTTTTTTTCCTGCGGGCATGCTGGCTGCACAAGCCTCACGCAGTTGGAGCAAGTTCGAGAAACTGCCGCCGGCTAGACCAGCGACTCCCAATTGAAGCCAATTACGTCGGAGCATGGTTCAATCCTTGTGGGTAAATTCGGGAGAGTTAAGCATCGACCAGAGGATATCTTCGACCAATTTTCGTCGATCATTGTTGGGTTTTCCGAATTCGCTGACTAGATCGGAAACTTCGTTCGGATCAGGAAAACGGGAAAAGGTTGCCAAATAAAGATCTTCTATAATCTGGTTGGGGTTCATTTCGGAGCCAGCTAACCGCTTCGCACGTCCGTTTTCGTCGGTGATTTTTGAGGCGATGGCTGGGGCGTTCATCAGGTGGAGGGCTTGGACAACGGTCGATTCGGGGATGCGTTCGCATGGGGGATCTTGATTCGGATCGGGGCGGCCAAAAGCATCGAGCAGTTCGGATTCGGTTCGGACGGTCCAGAGTTGCATAGCACGGGTGCCGCTTGGGGTTCCTGCGTAAGACTGATTCGACTCGGTGATATCACAAATGGCATCAGCGAGGACTTCGGCCCGCAAGCGTTGGCGATAGTGGCGAGAGAAATTGCGATGGTCACCGCGATTGGTTTCGTTGGGTTCCGATGAGAGCGAGTAAACGTGCGACTGCAGGATGGTACGAAGGAGTTCCTTTTGGTTGAAACCGATCGAGCGAAAATGCGTGGCGAGTTGATCGAGCAATTGAGGATTGCTTGGGGGGTTCGTTGCTCGCAGATCGTCGACCGGGTCGACGATTCCGACACCAAAAAGTTCCGCCCAGATGCGGTTAACGGCGACTTGAGCGAAGGTAGGGTTAGAATTGCTTACCATCCAATCGACAAGTTTTTCGCGAGGGTCGTCACCTTCGGAGATGGCGATTTCAGAACCTCGCAGTGTTTTGGGGGTCAGTGGTTTACCGGTTAGGGGGTGCCTGACTTCGCCGCTGGATTTGACCAAGACGGCTTCTTCACCACCGGAGATCGGGGGAGAAAGACCGGTGCCTTTGAAGCCGACGCGGGAGAAGAAGGCTGCGAAGGAGTAGAAATCATGTTGGCCGTAGACTTCGAAGGGGTGTTGATGACACTTAGCGCAATCGAGTCGAACGCCTAGGAATAACTGACTGACCATAGTGACAATTTCGTCCGGTTCACGTCGGTCACGGAAGATCGTAACAGCACCGTTTTTCCAGTTGCTACCCCGGGCCGTGAGTATTCCTCGAACGAATTGATCGTACGGGATGTTTTGACGGAAGGCATCGCGGATCCAGGTGTCGAGGCTAAGGACGGCTTTGATACCGACGCGATAGGGATTAGGGCGTAGAAGATCGGCCCATTTGTTAGCCCAGTTGTCGGCATACTCGGGGCGTTCGAGGAGCGAATCGATCAATGCGTTTCGCTTATTGGGGTTGGTGTCTTGGAGAAAGCTTCGCGACTCATCGCTGGTGGGTTGTCTGCCGATGACATCGATAAAAGCGCGACGCAGGAATTGGGAATCCGATGCGGGTTTGCTCGGCACGATGTTCAACTGGGCAAGACGTTGATAGACAAGATCGTCGATGAAGTTTTTGCGGGGAAGATCGGCGTAAAGTTTCGGATCGACCGGATCGGGTCTAGGGATGGCCGAGGACCACGTCGCGATGTTGCCCATGTAGCGGGCCATGATGGTCGCTTCGCCTGGAAGCGAGCCGGCTTTGACTAGTCCATTGGGTTTGACGGCAAGCACTGCCGGTTCATTCGATTGATAAGCACTTGTGGAGGTCACATCGCGCACGGTGCCGTCGCTGTAGGTTGCTGAAACGATGAGGTTCAGTTCTTCGCCTGGGGCAAGGGGTTTAGGCACTGGGGTGATGGATACTTGGGTCAGTACCGGGTCGGATTCGGAGGTGCGGGGGAAGCCCGATTGGATCCATTGGAAGAGAGTTTGGTAGTCAGGTGAATCGGGTTCGAGTTTTTTTCCGCCTCCGTGGGGGAGTTGGGCGGAAGCTTTTTGGAGCAGGAGGCTATCGGCGGGTGAGGCGGGTTGGACACGGCGGCCTCGGGCATCGGTCACGATGGAGCGAAAGTCCATATCCGAGTCGAAGCCAAGGAGTGAGAGAGCGAATCCATTTTGGCCTCGGGACTTACCGTGGCATGGTCCGGAGTTGCAACCTCGGGCGGTGAGGATTGGTTGGATATCGAGTTCAAATTTGACGTTTTGGATTTTGGTTGCATCGGCGGAGGTCTTGGGGCTTGGATCGGCTGCGAGAGCGGAAGCGGAAAAAAAAGCCATCAGCATTGCTAGCAAAAAACCAACAAGCCCCGGGACTGTCCCCGCGAAGTTTGCAAACCGATTTGCGGTGGGGACAGACCCTGCTGTGCTAGGTGCCAGGCACCTGTGTTGTTGCCGCTTGGATTTGCTAGCGAAACGATCACCGCTGGGGACAGACCCTGCTGTGCTAGACCCTGCTGTGCTAGGTGCCAGGCACCTGTGTTGCGGCCGCTGGGATTTGCTAGCGAAACGATTCGCGCTGGGGACAGACCCTGCTGCACTAGGTGCCAGGCACCTGTGTTGTTGCCGCTGGGATTTGCTAGCGAAACGATTCGCGCTGGGGACAGACCCTGCTGCGCTAGGTGCCAGGCACCTGTGTTGCGGCCGCTTGGATTTGCTAGCGAAACGATTTGCGCTGGGGACAGACCCTGCTGCGCTAGGTGCCAGGCACCTGTGTTGTTGCCGCTGGGATTTGCTAGCGAAACGATTCGCGCTGGGGACAGACCCTGCTGCACTAGGTGCCAGGCACCTATGTTGTCGCCGCATGGATTTGCTAGCAAAACGATTCGCGCTGGGGACAGACCCTGCTGCGCTAGGTGCCAGGCACCTGTGTTGCGGCCGCTGGGATTTGATAGCGAAACGATTCGCGCTGGGGACAGACCCTGCTGCACTAGGTGCCAGGCACCCGCGATGCTTCGGCTGGGATTTGCTAGCAAAACGATTCTCGCTAGGTGCCAGGCACCTGTGTTGCGGCCGCTGGGATTTGCTAGCGAAACGATTCGCGATGGGGACAGACCCCAAGCGAAATGTTGCTGAGGCTAAAAAGCTAGCAACTTGTGAGGGGGGGAATTCCGAATGGGGTAATTCGGTAATCTGATTTCGCTCCATGGTCGCCCTTTAGCTACCTGGTAAACGACGGGGGGGTGTTGTTGGCGGGACGGCGGCGGGATCTAATCCACTCTCCGCCACTAACAACATAATCGACTCGCGACCCCGCTGGAAATAAACATCCGCCGCTCCAGGGGGGGTTTTAGGAAAAACTCGATGAATCCCCCAAACGACCCCACCACCAACCGCCATAACCGCTTGAGATCGACTCTCTTCGCTCTCTTGGCCATTCTCGTTATCCAGTGGAATTCCAACCGGACCTCCGCTCAAGAATCGCAATGGACTCACCAAAGATCAATCTACCTGATCACCACCCCCGATGGCGCTAACCTCCCAGATGCCACCTCCGAAGAAAATTTTCCTGTCCTTATCCGTCTCCACAGCGACTTCTTCGATTTTTCGACCGCTCACCCCCAAGGACACGATATCCGCTTTGAATCCGACGGTGCAAATCTGCCTTATCAAATCGAACAATGGGACGCGTCCAAAGGGAATGCAAGCATCTGGATCCGTGTCCCGAAAATCCAAGGTAACCGACAACATGAAATCAAAATCCGTTGGGGGAATCCCAACGCCAAAAGCGAGTCGAACGGCGCAGCGGTTTTCAATTCCTCAAACCACTACCTAAGCGTTCTTCATCTTGATGATCGCCTTACGGATGAAGTCGGCTTGGTAAATGCAAAAGACAACAAGACCACCGAATCAGAAGGTCGCATCGGCCCAGGACGACATCTTTCAAGCGGCCAAGGCATCTCATGCGGAGAAAAAATCGAAGGCCTTCCAACCGGAGCAACCTCCCATTCAACCGAAGCTTGGATTCGTCCAGAGAAAACCAACGGACGAATACTCGGTTGGGGCAACGAACACGCTCAAGGAAAAGTGATTATGCATTTCAAAAGCCCACCTCATGTCGAAATGGAATGCTATTTTTCAGGAGCTAACGTCTCGAGTCTTGGACGCATTCCACTGAACCAGTGGACTCATATTCTTCATACCTACGAAAAAGGCAATTCGCGAATATACGTCAACGGCGAACTTAGCAACTCCTCTGAAACCCCCAACGCACCGCTTGCGATCAAATCCCCCGCAAGGTTCTATATCGGTGGATGGTACAACCATTACGACTATGTAGGCAACGTTGACGAAATTCGTCTGTCGAATACCGTTCGCTCTGCAAATTGGGCAAAGCTTCAGTACGAAAACCAAAAAGAAATGCAAACACTCTGCGGACTGCTCGTCCAGCCCGGAAACGAATTTGCGGTCTCTGAGGAAAAGGTTTCGATTGACGAAGGCTCTCTGAAAACATTCTCCGTCAAAGCACTCGGTGCAAGAAAAATCTACTGGATCCTCAAACGCGACCAAGAGGAATCGATCGTTGCCGTCGATCGATTCTCGTACAACTTTGACGCGGGTAGAGTCTCCCAAGACACCAACGCCACACTTGAGTGTAAGGCCATCTACCCTGAGGGCACACGAACCCGCAACATCGAGATCTCCATCAAAGAAAAAATCCCCGAACCGAAATTCACCCTCTTAGCACCAACCCATTGGAACGGTCGCGATCCGATCGAAGTGACGCCAGCGATCATTAACCTCGATGCAATGAGATCAGCAAACGCGGAGCAATTGAATGTCTCTTGGACAACTAGCCCATTTGCAATCATCAAAGAATCCAACTCGAAAAAACTCATTCTCAAACGATCCCAACAAAGCGGAACACTCCATGTCACTGCTTCGATCAGTAACGGTGGTTCAATAACATCGCAATCGATTCCGATCGAAGTGAAAGAACCAACCAAGGATGCCTGGCTCCATCGCACTCCCGACACGAACGAGAAACCGCAAGAGGGTCAATTCTACGCTCGCGATGATAGCAACGAGGGGACTTTGTACTACAACGGACAACTCGACGCTGACACCGTAACGAGCTCCCAAGAAGTGTTTCTGAAACTCTATGCCGATGACCGTTTGATCCATACGGCAAATTCCAAATTCGATGCCGACAAGAGATATTCACTCTCGGTCAAGCTCAAGGCCGGTCTGATAAAATACCGTGTCGAGTTTGGTGTCGATAAGGATCGAGTCATCGATACTGTCGGTGATATCGTCTGCGGGGATGCTTATTTGATCGATGGCCAGTCGAATGCTCTTGCTACCGACACGCCCGAAAAATCGCCTCCGGAAACCAACACATGGATCCGCAGTTACGCAAATCCATCACAGAACCCGAAGGACAACGAAGCAAACCTCTGGGTTCTTCCGGTCTGGAAAGCTCAAAACGGTCAGCGTGCTGAACTCGGCTGGTGGGGCATGGAACTCGCCAAACAACTCGTGGAAAGCCAAAAAGTCCCGATCTTTATGATCAATGCGGCTGTCGGCGGGACTCGGATCGATCAGCATCAACGCAACGAAAACAATCCTACCGATCTATCGAGCATCTACGGTCGTATGCTTTGGCGCATCCAAGGTGCCAAGCTTACGCACGGCATCCGAGCCATCCTTTGGCATCAAGGGGAGAACGATCAAGGTGCCGATGGCCCAACAGGTGGCTTTGGCTGGGAAACCTACCACGACTACTTCATCGAAATGGCAGCCGGCTGGAAACAAGACTTCCCGAATGTCCAGCGTTACTATGTATTCCAGATCTGGCCGAACTCATGCGCGATGGGTGGCCGCAATGGCTCAGGCGACATGCTTCGAGAAAAACAGCGGCTACTACCGAATCTATTTTCCAACATGAGTATTCTCTCGACCCTGGGCGTCGAGCCCGAAGGAGGTTGCCATTTTCCATTGGAAGGTTGGAGCAAGTTTGCGCAGATGGCCCAACGGCTAATCGAGCGTGATTTCTACGGCAAGACTACAAGCGACGCACTTACCGCACCGAACTTAATGACTGCGTCGTTTGGCCCTGCTGGCGATCGAATCGAACTGGTGTTTGATCAGCCGATCGAATGGAACGACAAGCTTAATAGAGAATTCTACCTTGATGGAATCAGGGCCAAGATTGCAGCAGGAAACGTATCAGGAAACACGTTAACGCTCGAATTGACCGAGCCATCTTCAGCCACCAAGATCACTTATATCAAGGAGATCGATTGGAGCCAGGATCGTTTGCTCAAGGGAACCAATGGATTGGCCGCACTAACTTTTTGCAATGTGTTGATACAGAATCATGTCCGGAATTGATCGGCGCTGATCCCAAGACGAATCATCGCTTTGTGGAGCCCCTGCTCCATCCGTTTTCGATCGGCAATATCGCGCATGCTCATTCGAAAACTGCTAGCTTTTCCGTCAGGATCCATCAGCGGTTGCCACGACACGGCAAACCACATCACGTTCCCTGTTTTGGTCATCACTCGAAACTCGACGTCGTTGCCCGAGCTCCCTGTGACCGCCCCAAGGAGTATCTGCCTTATCTGCTCCTTATCCGGTGCATCGACTAACTCGATGGGATATTCAGACATCTGAAAGCAATCGGTGACACTAAAGCCTGTAAGCCGCTCGACGGCAGGATTCACCCAGATGAGTTTTCCGTCGGATTGGATCCATGACTCCCAATCCGGAACTCGGGTTCTTTGAACCGAAGAAAACCAAGCCGGTTCAAGCCTCAAGCAATGGTCAGCGAACCAATCAGCCGACGTTATGGGACTCTCGGGCGTCCTTCGGCGACGCGAAAACCGACGCCCGAGGGTTCTTTTCATCGAGTTTTGCATGGTTTTCACCTTCGCCATGGCTCATTTCCAGAATAAAGAAAAAAAGATGAATTTTGTAGTTGCAATCGAGCTTGAGTTGCAACGGAGGTAGATGTACTCTAAAAAGTAGGTCTTCTAATTCCTCTTCTTTCTTATTTGTTACGAAGGTGCCGTTATGAAAAGGCGGATGTCTAGTGGATTTACGCTTGTGGAACTGCTGGTGGTCATCGCGATCATCGGAGTTTTGGTAGGACTTTTGTTACCCGCGGTTCAGGCTGCTCGCGAAGCGGCCCGTCGAATGCAGTGTTCGAACAATCTCAAGCAGTGGGGATTGGCAAACCACGCATTCGAGGGTGCCTTCCGAAGACTTCCCTATGGAATGCTTCGATCCGACGGAACAGGCTGGGGGCACCCAGAGTGGGGAACTCCGACCCAGGGCCGTCGATTTGCTCTGATGCATCAATTGATGCCCTACGTCGAGCAACAAACATTCTGGACCAGTTGGGATCAGTTGAACTTCAGTAACAACACTCGCTCCAATCCGCTTTACGGCGGCAACCCAGCCAATACCGCATCCCCACCGCTCGATGGAACATCGTTGGTCGGCCAACTTACAACTCCGATCCTTCGTTGTCCCTCGAACCCAGGAAGCCCTTGGAACGAGGTGCACACGAATCCTACAACGGGTTTGAATTCCAGTGGCGGTTACGCTCGAGGTGACTACTTCGCGTGTGCTGGTCGCCGTGGCTATCCCGGATTTAGCAACACCCTTCCGAGTTTGTGGAACCCATTTGGTCCAGGAGCCGATTATCCTCGTCCACCAGGAACGACAACCTCTGCATCGCTGGCGAGGGCCGATGGCGTTTTCAGTCGAAACATCGCTCGCAAACTCAACTCGATCACCGATGGTACCAGCAACACCATTTTGATGGGCGAGCGAGCTTATTTTGACCCTGTATTCGATCGATGCGGACCGGAGACAGGTTGGAGCACGACGAAGATTGGAAACTGGGGTTGGGTATGGTTTGGTGCAGAAGGAAACGTTTTTCTAGGCACTGGAGTTCCCATCAACTTCCGCATCCGAGATTGCGTCGAGTACCGCGATCCACTTCGCTATGACGACCGTATCAATGCCTTCGGTAGTCTTCATGCTGGCGGTGCTACATTCACGATGGCCGATGGGTCTGTAAAATATATCTCTGAAACGATCGATGCGATCACCTACAACGCCCTTGGAACTCGTGCGGGTTCCGAAGTCGTGACCCCTCCCGAGTAGTGGATTGCTATTCTTGAGTTGACCAGACCTAGTTGCTAGCAGTGGAGACTAGTTCCACTGCTAGCTCACCCTATTTTGAATGACGCAATCGCTACAGGTACCCAAGATGCTGAATAATAGTTCTTCGTTTCGAAATAAACTTGGATCCATGTTCGTATGGATGTTTGCTTGTATTTCGATCACGGCCACCGGATGCGGTCAAAAGATCAGCGTCTCTGAGGTATCAGGCACTGTCACCATGGACGGCAAGCCGATGGAGCTTATCCACATCGAATTTTGGTCTTCAAACGGACCTCGCTCGTATGGCAAAACCGATTCCGAGGGAAAGTTTGAACTCAAAATCGATGACGGTTCCCAAAGGAAGGGTGCCGTCCCAGGAGAACACAAGATCTGTCTGCGCGATACATGGCCGACCAAGGACGATTACTTGGACGAGGGTGGTGCGTGGGTCGACATGTCCGATGGCAAAAGAAGTCGTATCGATACGAAGTACTACGATGCGATCAAAAGCCCCATGACATTAAACGTCGAGTCCGGAAAGAAGAATGTCTTTGAGATCAAGGTCGATAAAGCTGCAAATTAGCAGTCGGCGATCTATTGAAGAAACGATTGTCGATTCGACTCGGATTATCAATGTCTACTTCTCCCATGAGCATGACCAACTCCGTCGAACCCGATTCCATAAAGGATTCGGGTTTGCCAAGCTCCCAAGGAACTCAGAACAAACGGTTGACTTCACTCGATCAGTTCCGCGGTTATACGGTGCTGGGAATGTTGATCGTCAATTATTTTGGCGGCTACATCGCATGCCCTCAGGTTTGGAAACATACCAACGACTACCTGAGCTACGCAGACACCATCATGCCGCAATTTCTCTTTGCAGTCGGTTTCTCACTTCGACTGACCGTCGGTAGGCAGTTGCAGACGGGACGAACACTTCAGTCCTACAGTCGCATCATCCGGCGCTTGCTCGGGTTGGCCTTGGTCGCCTTTGTTGTCTACAACGTCTCGCCTCGCGCGGCCAATTGGGAGCAACTCAAAGAGATCGGAATTTGGGGGGCCATCCAAGAGCCGCTCAAACGGCAGTGGTTCCAGACGCTTATGCACATTGCTGTGACATCGCTATGGATTATCCCGGTGATTCATCGCCCCTTGCCAAGCCGGCTCGCCTGGCTCATAGGTTCGGCTATTGCGCATGTGATCCTCTCGTACCTCTTTAACTTTACATGGTGCAACACCAACCCCAACGCCATCGACGGCGGTCCCTTGGGATTCCTGACTTGGACAATTCCCGCAATCCTAGGTACCTTCGCATGCGATTGGTTCGTACCAGATCGCTCATCGAATTCCACTCCTTTAGCCCCTGCAAAAGCGATTGGTTGGTCCGTCATCACCGCTGGTTTTTTGATGCTCTTGGGCTATGGGTTCTCGTGTGGAACGAGGTTCTATGATGTCATCCCAACGCCGACATCCACCGAGGCACCTTCCAAGCTTGCTTCCGACCCGGTCGTTCCGGATGCAACGCGCCGCAACATCAAGTTCCAAGACCTCTCGTCACAGGCATGGCTTGCTGAAGCTCCATTTGTGAAACCACCCGATGCTACCAAACGTCAATGGAACTATTGGATGATGAGTCAGCGTGCAGGGACGTTATCATACCTAACGTTCGCCGCAGGTTTCTCTTTGGCCGTCTTTGTCCTGTTCTATGTCTTGTGCGACATCGGCAAATTCGAAATCCCTCTATTCAAAACCTTCGGGGTCAACGCCCTGGCAGCCTACGTCCTGCATGATCTGACATCCAACGCGATCCAACCCTTTTTTCCTAAAGATTCACCCGCTTGGTACGCATTCAGTGGCCTGTTTCTGTTTTGCTTCATCACCTGGTTGATTCTGCGAAGCCTTCAAAGTCAGAAGATATTCCTGCGTGTGTAAACTCGGGTCTTCTGGAATTATTGTGGGTGAAAATTCAAGGGCCATCACCTGGCTTCACCCCGAATGGCGTTGAATTTCTGTAAGCGGGAGTGCGTAAGCGCTCCGGTGGGTGATGGAATCTTCACGAATTCCCATGATTTTCACCGGACGGCCCGCGCCGTTCCGCTTTTATTTCAGTGCCATTCGGCATAAAGCCATTTCTCAGGTTGCCGTTTTTGAAGGTTCTCCTATAAAACAAGAGTTCAAAAGCCCTTTTGCACGATCTTATCCCCGGTGAATTTCTATGAACCTTGTCGTTCGCTGTGCCTCCCTTTGTGCCTTGCTGTATCTATCTACGCTATCCACGATCGCCGCTCCCCCCATCCTCAAATCGATCGATGACCAACCGATCGAGTGGCAAACAGCCTCAAAACTTCGCGTCTATGCGTTCCTGGGTTGCGATTGCCCCGTAGCAAAACTCTACGCACGACGAATCGAGGAGCTCCAAAGTCGATTTGCGCCCCAAGGTGTTCAATGGGTCGGCGTAATGAGCAGTCCTCAAGATAGTATCGAGGACATACGAAGCTTTGCAAAAGAAATCGAAGTCACCTTTCCAATCGTGAAAGATACCGATCAGTCTTTAGCCCAGTCGTGGAGGATCACTCGTACCGCCGAGGTCATCCTAGTCGATGCTCAAAATGAAGTCGTTTATCGAGGCCGCGTCGATGACCAATATGCCCCAGGGATCACGCGATCAAAGACCACACGCGAAGACTTAGCAGTCGCCATCAGTTCGGCTCTCGATGGCAAAACACCCGAGATCGCTATTACGGAACCGGTCGGTTGCAAGATCGCTTATCTAAGCAGATCCGCCCCATCGAACGAACCGTCGTCGCCTTTAGTCAACTACGCAGACTCGATCGTAGCGATCTTCAACAAGCACTGCACCGAGTGCCACAGGCCCGGTGAGATAGGACCCTTTGACATCACCAACACCGATGAGCTTCAAGGTTGGTCGGAGATGATCCTCGAGACAATCGACACAGGACGTATGCCCCCATGGCACGCAGATCCCGCTCATGGCTCGTTCAAAAACTCGCGTTCTATTTCCAGAGAAGAAATCGAAACCGTAAGGCAATGGGTTCGGGCCGGTGCACCCCTTGGAGACACCAGCAAGCTGACGGCTACGAAATTCGCCGACAGCGGTTGGCGCTTAGGCCAAGATCCCGACTTGGTCGTTCCAATGAACACCAAAGCCTATAACATTCCCGCAACAGGGACCGTTGACTATCAGTACTTTGTCGTCGATCCAAAGATCACCGAAGACCGCTGGGTTGCTTCAGCCCAAGTCATCCCAGGCGATCCATCGGTAGTTCACCATGCCATCGTCTTTATCCGTCCGCCTGATGATGCCGAATTCATCGGTATCGGTTGGCTGACGGCTTACGTTCCAGGCCAAATGGCAACCCGGTTTCCAGAGGGGTACGCACGCAAAATCCCTGCTGGTTCGAAGTTCGTTTTCCAAATGCACTACACTCCAAACGGCCGAGCCACCAGCGATCTATCGAAGATCGGGCTTCGGTTTGTCGATGAACCAACCGTCACCCACGAGGTCTTTACAGTCGTCGGGATCGATCAAGATTTCGAGATCCCCCCTGGCGCCAACAACCACAGTGTGACGGCTCGTGTTCCGAGATTTCCTAAAGATGGAGAACTCTTAGCTGTATCACCGCACATGCATGTGCGAGGCAAAGCCTTTGAGCTTCGCGCACGTCGCGGTCAAGCAACGGATATTTTGCTGAATGTTCCGCGTTATGATTTCAACTGGCAACACACCTACGAATGGACAGACCGAATTCCGCTTGCGGATGTCGACGGACTGGAATTCACTGCGACCTTTGATAATTCGGATGCGAATCCTACCAACCCTGCTCCGGGTGAATATGTGATGTGGGGCGATCAAACCTGGGAGGAGATGGCCGTGGCCTTCTTTGAAGTTTCCCGGCCCAGAAACGGTTTTGGGAATCTTCAAAGTCGCAGCATCGCTCAACGAAGCGATCGCGATGGTGGTCCGATGAATAAAGCGACTGACTCTTCTAACGAATCGGCAGTGAAGTATGCCGAGGATTACTTGGCAAAGTGGGACTCCAATGGCGATGGAATCGTATCCTGGGAAGAGTCCCCACGAGTTCTTCGCGACTTTGGTTTCTTTCGAATCGATCGGGATAATGATCGCCAAATCACTCGCGAAGAATTGATCCAAGCGGGACAAAGCGGCGTAGGCCAGAGCCAGCGGCGGGGCGGTCAGTAATCCGATGCTCCACAATCCATCCAATCCAACGCCGTCGGAATCGCCGGAATTCGATCCTAAGCAAGTGAGCTTTACCGCTAAGGTCTTTGCCTCGGTGATCGATTATCCAAAGCTGTGCTTAGCCCTCCTGGTCCTCCTGACGGGACTTGCAATCGGAGGCTACCTCGATCCCGATTGGCCCGAAAAACTACGTTCTCGCTGGTTTCCAAATTCCGATAATTCCGCAATCGCGTCTGGCGAATTTTCTCCCCAAGCAAACACCACCAACTCTGGAAATTCGCAGGGTCCCCGACGCTTCGGACGCCGTGGAGGGTTCGGTAATTCAGGTGGCCGAGCCGAAGCGGTCCTGGTGGTTAAGTCTCCCTCGATCTTTACACCCGAAGGTTCTCAGGCATTCCGCGCCGTTGTCGATCGCGTTGATGCTCTCGATGTAGTCGCCTCGGTACGCTCGCTTGACCAAGCCCCACCGCTGAATATCTTCGGACTCAGTGAGCCTATTTTGCCGCGTGGTAATGCAACTCAGCAGCGATTCGATGTGGCCAAAAAGAAAGCTGTATCGCACCCGTTGGTCGTCGGTCAAATGCTCTCAGACGATGCCCAAACGGCCTTGATCGAGATCCAATACGATTGGCTTTATATTCAAGAAAATGCCGATTGTACCAAACCGATCTTGGCTGCAGCCAAAGCGGTTGCGGCAGAGCATCCCAATGTACCCTTGGAGTTCCATGTCACCGGCAATGTGCCGTTGCGAATGGAACTCATGCAAAACAATCGCAACAACGAATACAGATACCAAGCGATCGGCTACAGCATGATTTTGCTGATGGCAGCGATTCTTTTTCGCGGTCTTTCGGTGGTCTTGGTTGTCGCTGCAGCACCGGTCATCGGTGTCTTTTGGACTTTGGGATTCCTGCGATATTTCGATCTTCAAGAGAATCCGTTTAGTTTTGTGATTCTGCCGGTTTTACTGAGCCTTGTAGGCTTTACCGACGGAGTCCACATCATGATCCACATCCGCAAATGCATGCGGGAAGGACTGGCCCCCAAGGCGGCTTGCAAGCGAACATTAGAACTTGTTGGTCTTGCATGCTTTTTAACATCGCTTACCACTGCCATCGGCATGGGTTCGCTGGCTTGGGCAAACCATCAAATTGTCCGCGAGTTTGGCTGGGCATGCGTTCTGGGGGTCACTGCCACTTGGATCTCTGTCATGCTCGTAATTCCTTTGATCAGCATGACTCCATGGAGCAAGCGGCTAAGCAAGGGAACCGAGCGTGATCTGTTGCATCACTTGATTGACCGTTTCGAGCCCACCATCGGCTGGATCATCGATCGCAAACGAGCCTTCAGTTACATTGCTATTCTCCTCACACTAGGACTCGGATGCCTCGCACTGGCACTTCGTCCGGATGATCGCAAGTCCAGTGCCTTTCCAACCGGAAGCGATGCCCAGCAGTCTCTAGCCCATTTAGATCAAGCCATGAATGGCCTGGATGTGTGCATGATCGATGTGAAATGGGATTCGACGAAACTCAGCAAGGATCAAGTCGCAACGGCGCTTGATCAAGTTGAAACGACACTAAAAAACGAGCCGCTCATAGGCCACCCTTTGTCTTTAGTAACTCTGCTGAATGCCTTGCCTGGCGAAGGAACCGTCTTGGATAAACTGTCCATGGCGGAGCTTTTGCCACCACCCCTAAGGCAACGACTCTTCAATGAAGAAAACTCCTCGGCGACGATGACCTACCGATGCAAAGATCTAGGAACGGCTACATATCAGTCCACGTTCCAGCGGATCGACCAGTCGCTTCAGTCGATCGTCGCTCAGAACCCTGGGCTTTCGATGGAGATGCAAGGCGAAGCGATTTGGCGTTGGAAGAACCTCTATACGATCGTCACCGACCTGACGGCCAGTTTAGGTTCTGCGGCCTTGATCATTTTTGCAGTTTTGGCAATCGCTTACCGATCGCTTAGGCTTGGACTGATCGCCATCATCCCCAATGTTTTGCCGTTGTTGGCTTCTGCGGCCTACATGGTGATCACGAAACAGCCTCTTGAGGTCGTAAGCGTCTGCTGCTTTACCATCTGCTTGGGAATTGCTGTCGATGATACGATCCACTTTATGTCGAGGTATCTTGAGGAATTCAAAAACGGGGGGTCGCATGCATCGGTCATCCAACGCTCGTTCCGAGAAGTTGGCACTGGGATGATGATGACGACGATTGTGTTGGTGGCAGGCTTTAGCAGTGTGTTAACCTCCGACACCCGTGACCACCGTGTCTTCGGCGCCTTGGGAGTAATCACCTTGGTCACCGCTCTGCTTTGCGACATGTTCCTTTTGCCTGCGATGCTTGCCTACTTTGATAACGCCCGAAAGAGGATCACTGAACCCCTGGCCACTGAATCGAATGTCCGATAGCCAACAAAAACTCGTTGCCGCTTGGCGCGTGCATCAGCAAGGGAATATCCCTGCGGCGAAACTGGCCTATGAAGAGGTCCTCAAAGCAGAACCGAAAAACGCCAACGCTTGGTGCTATCTGGGGATCGCGTTGCATGATGAGCGAAATTACGCCAAAGCGGTCGAAGCATACGAGAAAGCCGTCTCGCTGCAACCGTCGTTTCCCATCGCGTTAAACAACCTCGGCAACTCTTTGCGCTATTTAGGCCGCATCGAAGAATCCGATCACCGCTTTCAACAAGCGATCAACATCAAACCCGATTACTTCAACGCCTACCGCAATCGAGGTACGCTCCATGCTTGGACTGGCCGAATCGATCTGGCCCTCAGGTACTATGCCGACGCGATGCGGCTCCAACCCCAGGACGCTGAACTCCATCGCAACCTGGGTGTGATCAATCTGCTCCAAGGAAATTTTGAAACCGGTTGGCAAGAGTATCGTCACCGATGGAATTGCGTCGAAGCGATCAAGCATCCCTATGCTCAGCCGAAATGGAAGGGGCAAGATCTTCAAGGCAAGACGATCCTGCTATATGCAGAACAAGGACTCGGCGACACGATCCACTTTGTTCGATACGCCAAGATCCTGCAGCAGCGCGGTGCTCGAACGATTGTCCATGCCCAATCACAACTCACAGCGATCCTTCAAGGTTGCCCTGGAATTTCATCCCTAATTCCCAACTCATGGAAAGTCGAAGAGCCCTTTGATTACCATTGCTCGTTGATCGATGTGGCCGATGTGCTCAAGACCGATCTGAGCAACATCCCAGGCCAAGTGCCTTACATCAAGACCCCTGAGAACTTGGTGGGCTATTGGAAACGAAAACTCAACGAAGTCCTTCCGCCTGCGAAGCATCGCATCGGGCTTGTATGGCAAGGCAATCCCGACCATCAAGCCGATATGTTTCGATCGTTCCCACTCTCGTCGCTTGAACCTTTAAGCCAACTCGAGGATGTGCAACTGGTGAGCTTGCAGTTCGGTCGCGGGAGCGAACAGATCAAGCAGTGGACGGGATCCAAACCGATCTATACACTTCCTTCGGATATCGACCGTTCGAGCGGAGCTTTTATGGACACGGCGGCAATTTTGCACCATCTGGATTGGGTAGTCACGAGCGACACATCGATGGCCCACCTTGCTGGAGCTTTGGCCAGACCCACACTGGTGCTCTTGGGCTTTACTCCCGATTGGCGTTGGTTGCTCGATCGCGATGATTCACCTTGGTATCCCACTGCAAAACTCATACGTCAAAAAAGGATCGGTGAGTGGAAGAGTCTTGGTCTGCAAGCAACCGAGGTTCTTACAAGACAACTCCACAAAATAGATCCAACCCAGCCATGATTCCAGGCATCGCCCCACTTCGTATTGGAAAAGTTGAAATTGGTTTTCCTGTCGTGCAAGCTGCACTGAGCGGCTATAGCGACTGGGCCATGCGTTTGATCGCACGGCGCATGGGTGCGTCTTACTCGCTGTGCGAAGTCATGCTCGATCAGTTTCTCATCAGCCTCAAAGAACGGAAAAAGACGCAGCACTTTCTGTACAACACGCCCGAAGAGCATCCGGTGGCCGGACAACTCATGGGAGCCGAGCCCGAGCAATTTTCATTAGGTGCTCAGAAGCTCGTCGAAGCAGGTTTTAGTGTCATCGATATCAACTTTGGCTGTCCGGTTCGGAAAGTGCTTGGGCGTTGCCGAGGAGGTTTTCATCTCAGTCAACCCGCTGTCGCCTTGGAGATCGTAAGACGCACGCGTGACATCGTGCCGCCGGATATTCCAGTGACGATCAAGATGCGGCGTGGACTCGATGACACCCAAGAGAGCCGAGACAACTTCTATCAAATACTCGATGGTGCATTTGCCTATGGCATTTCCGGGATCACCGTTCACGGACGCACGGTTCAGCAGCGCTACATCGGACCGAGCCGATGGTCGTTTTTGAAGGAAGTCAAGCAGCACGTGGGCAAGGACAGGATCATCCTTGGAAGTGGCGATTTGTTTAGCGCCGAAGACTGCTTGCGCATGATGGTCGAGACCGGTGTCGATGGAGTGACTGTCGCCCGAGGCTGCATCGGCAACCCATGGATCTTTGGCCAAGCCCAAGCGCTCTTCGATGGCAAGCCACTACCTCCACCTCCGAGTGTGCACGAGCAGCGGAGCGTGATGCTCGAACATTTTCGACTTGCCGAAGAACTCTATGGCGCGGACCGAGCCGGGGTGCCGATGCGTAAGTTTGGGATCAAGTACTCTGCCTCTCACCCTCGCGGCCTTGAGGTTCGCGAGCAATTTGCGCGAGTGAAGAACTTCGACGAGTGGAGAGGGGTGCTTGATCGTTGGTATGCCGAAGACTTACCTGGAGTCTACCCGAGTCGGATCCTTTATGAGCAGGAACAAGAGTGCGGGTAGTACTGCAATGCGTGCTCCACATCGAATCTCACTGTCAAGAGCCTGGACAGTGCTGCAATCGGATCTGTCCGTTTTGAAACTTAAGCGGTTCTTTCAAAAACCGACAGGCCTTTGCTCGCAAACCGTCGTTCGGCTAAAAATCGGTAGCCAACAAGAGTTCCAATCAGTCCTTCTCAATGGTAGGGAATTGATGGATACATCTATTTCTCAAAGAGAAAATGATGGACAACAAGAGGCTGAGAAAACTTTGGATTTCGGGTATGATTGGGACATTACTGCGATCCTGTTGGCTAGGAACGAACTGGTTGTCAGTTGGCCGATGAGTGATCCTGTCCCTCCAGAACCCCCACCGAAGTTCGAAGTATGTCTAGAGATATTCGCACCCTGATGAAATCGACGATCCGATCGAGCCTCTTTGGGATCGCGACGCTGAGTCTTCCGATCCTATCGACCGATATGCTCTGTGACCATCGGGCAAGTGCTCAGGAAACCAAACCCAAAACTGAGGCCAAAGCACCTGCTGAAAAACCAGCCGAGGCACCCTTGGATGAATCGGTCAATGTCGAGGCGTTGCTCGAGGCTCGATTGCCTGCAGAAGATCTCGACTTGGGTTGGATTCGACTCTTCGATGGCCAATCTTTGCTGGGCTGGAAGGCCACGAGCGATGTGGATTGGAAAGTCGAAAACGACCACATCGTCGCGACCAAAGGGGAATCAGGCTTCCTGCTGACCGAGGTCCGTTTCAGCGACTATGAAATCGAGTTGGAGTTTCAAGCGGATGAAAAGACAAACAGTGGCCTATTCTTAAGAACGTCCAATGACGTGAAAGATCCTGCGAAGGACTGTTACGAAATCAATATCGCTCCCGTCGACAATCCGTTTCCAACTGGTTCGATTGTTGGCAGGGCGAAGGTTTCCGAACAAGTCACTGCGCCGGAGTCTGATCAATGGCATTCCTTGCATGCACTGGTCGATCAAGACCACATTCAAGTCTGGGTCAATGGCCAGCAAGCCGCCGACTACAAGGACACCACAGGACTTACGGCTGGCAAAATCGGACTTCAGTTTCGCGAAGGAGCAATTCGCTTTCGAAATATCCGACTGCGGCCCATCGGCTACAGTGTGCTCCCCAAAGCCGAAAAGAGCGATTGGAACGAACCAGCCGGAGCGATCCAAGCGACTTTCACGGATACTGGCACGATCAAACTTAAGGGTGGTCGAGGTCACATCGAACTCCTGCAACCGCATGCGAATCTTTGCTTGCAAGCCACAGCGCTAACACTCACCGAAAACGTCAATTCGGGAATCTTCTTTCGATGCATCCCGGGTGAAGACATGAACGGCTATGAATGCCAAATCCATCATGGGTTCAAAGAAGATCGACGACGCGCCGTCGATGCCGGCTCGGGATCGATCTTTCGCCGTCAAAATGCCAAGGCTGTTTTGAGTGACGAGGGCAAGCCCGTTCACATCACGATCGTTGCTGATGGTCCAACCATGGCGACTTGGGTCGAAGGTGTCCCGGTCGTAACTTGGACCGATACGCGTGCTTCTAACGACAATCCTCGCAAGGGACTGCGAACCGAGGCTGGAACGATCATGCTCCAGGGCCATGATCCAGGTTCCGAGGTTGAATTTACTGCGCTGTCGATTTGTCCTCTTCCTTAGTTTGCTATCAGGTGCTGCTATGTCCTCTTGCCGGAGCGGTTTCCTATCAAGTGCTGCGAGTTTCTATCTTTTAGTTTTCTTGCTAGTAGGCTTGCTATCGACAGGCAGGCTCGATGCCCAAGAACCACGCCGGATCTTTGATGGGACGCTCGATGGTTGGGAAGCGGACTGGAACCATTGGCGGATCGAGAACGAGACGATTGTTGGAGAGATTCCGAAAGGAAAAACACTTGGCAAGAACACGTGGCTCGTTTGGCGTGGCGGAGAGCTCAAGGACTTTGAACTTCAGTTGCAGTTTCATCTCTCAGGGCTTGCTGCAGCCAATTCTGGGATTCAGATTCGTTGCCAAGTCGACAACGTCGACCATGTTTCGGGTTACCAAGCGGATCTCGATATGGGGAGCACTTGGCTGGGCCGTATCTACGACGAGCATGGCCGCGCGATGCTCGTTGAGCGGGGCGAGCGTGTAAAGATCTTGCCTGATGGCAAGCGTCTATCGAAACGCTATGCACCCTTGCATCAGTACCCCGTGCTGTTTCGCGAGAGTCAGTGGAACGACTATCGTATTGTCGCGATCGGCGAACGGATCGATGTCTACGTCAATGGCACTCTGTTCTCCCAATTGTGGGATCAGCAGTCCGACCAGAAAGATCTAAGTGGTAGCCTTGCACTGCAATTGCATTCCGGTCCCGAAACGCGAATCGCTTTTCGCAATATCACCCTTGAAACACTTACCCAAAAAGATGCTGGGAGATTGGCCAAGTTCGATCTTCCCGATGAATCTGCGGTTGCGCAAATCCAGCAGGAGGGATTCGAACCAGTGGGAATGGATAACAAACCACTGAACCTAGGTTTTGAATCTGGAACGCTTCAGGGGTGGAAAGCCGTTGGCAATGCGTTTGACAAACAACCGCTCAAGCAGGATGGCATCTCGAAACGCTGGCCAGGTCAAAACAGCAACAAGCAAGGAGATTACTTCATCGGTGGGTACGAAATCGTCCAAGATCCAGGAACAGGGACGCTCCAGTCAACCACTTTCAAAGTCACCCACCCCTTTGCGGGTTTTTTGTTTGGGGGTGGTCAGGAAAACTCAACCCGCGTTGAAGTCGTCCTGCACGATCCCTCTGGAGCCGAAACTAAAATCATCGCAAAAGCTTCTGGTGATAATCGAGAACAGATGCGACGCATCGCCGTCGACCTGCGGGAATACCAAGGTGCTACCATCAGCGTAAGACTCGTTGATGAGAACCCTGGGGCTTGGGGACACTTGAATTTCGATGACTTCCGGTTCTACGATGCTCCTCCTGCGCCAAGTCTCGCCTCCGATGCAGGCCCTCGATCGACTTTTAACGCGGTGCTCCATGCGCTGGTTCCAAACCAAGTCGCTCCATCGGATAAAACCAGTGTAGCGAACCAGACCCTCGAGCAGATGCATGTGCCGGAAGGTTTCTCGGTCGAATTGGTTGCAGCCGAACCGGATGTCCACCAACCGATCGCCTTTGCATTCGATCCCAAGGGTAGACTGTGGGTTCTCGAAGGGCACTCCTATCCTCAAAAGCGGCCTGAAGGTCAAGGGTTCGATCGAATCGTCATTTTTGCCGACAAGGATAGCGATGGACGCTTTGAGCATCGCAAGGTTTTCTGCGAAGGTTTGAATCTTGCAAGCGGGATCGAGGTTGGGCACTCCGGGGTCTGGGTTGGGGCAGCACCCCAACTGTTATTCATTCCTGATCGCGATGGTGATGATTCTCCAGATGGCCCACCCCAAGTCCTCCTCGATGGATTTGGTTTTGGAGACACTCATGAGACCCTCAATAGCTTTGTATGGGGGCCCGATGGTTGGCTCTATGGCACCCAAGGAGTGTTCAACACCTCGTTGGTGGGTAAGCCCGGCGCATCGGATCAAGATCGTGTGTACTTAGCCGCCGGCGTTTGGAGATACGATCCGATCGATCATCGATTTGAAGTCTTCGCACATGGGACAAGTAATCCATGGGGGCTAGACTACGACGAGCACGGGCAGTTTTTCATGACCCATTGTCGGAGTTTCTGGGGCAAAGGCGGAACCACTCATGTGATGCACGGTGGACATTATTGGAATCAAGTCAATGGAGGATACGCACCGTTTATTTCCAACATCTCGATCCCAAGTGCACCACACCTTCAAAATTTCTTGTTGGCTTCTGCAAGATACGATTCGGGCGAAGGTGGGGCAGGGAGACCGGGCACAGGTGAGATTTATGGTGGCCATTCCCATGTCGGTACGGCGATTTACTTAGGGGACAACTGGCCTGAAGAGTACCGAAATCATTTGCTGACACATAACCTCCACGGCCACCAACTGAACCATCAGATCAATCGCCGCGAGGCGGGTGGGTACAACTCGATCCATGCCGGTAACGATCTGATGCTATGCAGCGATCCAGCGTTCGTTGGGGTAGATCTTGCCGTTGGACCCGATGGAGCACTGTATATGAGCGATTGGGTAGACACTCGGCACTGCCATAACCCAGGGGTGGAATTGTGGGATCGTGGCAACGGTCGGATTTATCGCATGAAGTACGATGCGACCTACAAGCCTAATCAGCGAGACTGGGCCAAGGCCACTGACGCTCAGTTGGTCGATGCGCTGCGGATGTCGGATGATTGGCATGTGCGAACAGCACGCATGGTTTTGGCTAGCCGCTACGCAGGTAAATCGGTGCCAGAGTCCTTGATCGATGCGATTCGAACACTTGGACATTCCAACCAAACTGTAGAACCTCAAGCGGTTCGTCTACGGTTGAGTGCCCTGTGGGCTTTGGCATCGCTTCGGGCGCTGAGCCAACAGGACATCGCATCGAGCGTTGCTGATCCAAGCGAAATCGTGCGCAGTTGGGGTGTGAGGTTATTGAGCCAACCGGATTTGCTTGCCTCTTTGGCCAAAAAGGAAACCTCGCTGATGGTGCGACGCGAGATTGGCCTTGCTGCAGGCCGACTCGGCCAGAACCACCCGGAAAGCCCGATGGCTTGGGAGGCTATCGAAACACTTTGCAATCAACCGGAAAATGCACAGGACCGAGATTTGCCAGTGATCCTTTGGCAATCGATTGGAAAGCTTTGGTCCAAATCAAATCGATCGGTTCAAGATAGAGCGATGGCGATTGCCGAATCGACCCCATTGGAAACTGTCCGCGATAGTATCCTTTGGTATGCTGCGAAGACTTCCGAAACTGGACGCCTGGCAATCATTTCTAAGTTGTCCACGGCCAACGAAGAGCAGCTTGGTCATCATCTTGAAATACTCGAGTATGCCCTTCGTGGCCAAAGCGATTTGAAATCCAACGAGGCATGGTCCAAGATTGCATCGATGCTCTATGCTTCGACGAATCCATCGATCCGAGGGTTGGCAGAATCCATCGGTGCTCAAATGGGGGATCAGGTTCTTTTTGATGCAGTGCGCAAGAGGCTTGCAAAAGAGGAGTCGATCAAGGCTCGATCGCAGGCGATGGAAATATTGCAGCGAGATCGTTCGCCGGCCAACCTTCCACTGCTTCTTGATGCCCTCGATGAACCTAAGCTTGCAGCCAAGGCGTTGACGCTCATGCGTCCCTACGACGATCCGAAGATCGCCGAGTCGGTGATTGGTCGATTGCAAAAATTCGCACCCGATGCAACTTCAGCGGCGATGGATCTGCTTACGAGCCGTCGTTCGCTTGCCAATGAGTTGCTCGATACCCTGGCGAGCAAAAAAATCGATCGCTCATTGCTTACTGCTTACTATGCCCGCCAAATGACTTTGCTCGGAGACGAGAAACTCAATGAGCGGATCGCAAAGGAATGGGGACAGGTCCGAAGTGGCAATGAGGCCATGAAGGATCAGATCCGAAAGACGATCGATGCTTATCGAGGCGCTCCACTTTGGGCGTTCGATGCAGCAGCAGGTAAGACGCACTTTCAAAAACTATGTGCTTCGTGCCATTCCCCAGAAAACCAGAACATCGAGATTGCTCCGAAACTCCAGGGAACGGGGGCCAAGGGAATCGACTACGCGGTCGAGAACATCATTGATCCCAACGCCGTTATCGGCAAAGACTACCAAGCTCGAGTGATTCGCACGAGGGATGGGCAGGTCATCACCGGATTGGCTCAAGCTCAGAGCGATAGTAGTATCTCGATAAGAACCGCGACAGAAACGATCCAGGTAGACAAATCGGAAATCGAGGAATTCAAGATTTCCGAAAATTCGTTTATGCCTATGGGCCTGCTCGATACGCTCGATGAGCGGCAGCGGATCGAATTGCTCAAGTACCTGCTGTCCCTTTGATCGAGGCAGAAACTCGTGGATCGATTAACACAGGATGCACTGCAGATATGGCAAGCGGGCGTCGAAGCAGTGCGGGCAGATCGAGTATTGCGGGATTCTCTTCGATGGGATGGTAAGCAGCTAGATATCCGGGGTGAGCGAATCGACTTAAGCGGCGCCAAGCGGCTGATCATCGTTGGGGCGGGAAAGGCTGCCGGGGGCATGCTCGAAGGCCTCCTGAGCGTAATCAAACGAGAGCCTATCGAAACCCTTGGTTGGATCAATGTCCCCGAAGGATCGATTCCTGAATCTCTATCGATTGCAACGGAGGATCAAGGGATTCCGACCACGGTGTGTGGGATCCGTATTTGCGAGGCTAGACCTCAGGGCGTCAATGAACCGACCCCTAAGGTGCTAACAGGGACACAAGAGATCCTGCGCTATGTCGAGCAAGCAGGCCCTCAAGATGCGGTGATTTTTCTGCTTAGTGGAGGAGGTTCCGCGCTGCTGTGCGCGCCGCACCCTTGGCTCTCGCTCGAAACCAAAGTTGCAATAACCCGAGCCCTTTCGAGCCGCGGTGCAGGTATCGAGGAGCTTAATGCTGTTCGCCGAGCGCTCAGTCAAGTCAAAGGGGGCGGGCTGGCCCGTCGATGTAGGCCGGGCCGCCTCGTTACGCTTGTGATCTCCGATGTGCTCGGAGATCCTTTGGGGATGATCGGTTCTGGGCCGACGGTGCTCGAGCCAATGCCAGATCCGATGCTTGCAGCAAGGCTACTTCAGCGGTACGCTCCGGGCGAATTTCCGGAGGTCGTTTCAAAGCTATTGGAGGAAGGATCCAAAGAGCCTGTCAAGAGTAAGCCATTGCAAACTGCGGAGAGCTTGTTTGTTTTAGCCAATAATCTCACGGCTGTTGAAGCGGCTGTCAAAGAAGCAGAAGGATTGGGATATCGTACGAAGAGCGAATCGAGAACCAAACCCGAAGGATCCGCAGAGCAGGTAGGTTCGGAATTAGCTTTTGGTTTATTGCAGATGGAACCCAGGAGCGCTTGGATCACCGGAGGAGAGCCCACGGTGGTGCTACCTGATGCGTCGATTCGCGGGCGAGGGGGCCGCAATCAGCATTTGTTGCTATCGGCAGCGAGCACATTGATCAGTGACCCAAGACTTGTTGACTTGAGGGGATCGATGGCGCTTGTTTCTGGCGGTACCGATGGCGAGGATGGATCAACCAGTGCCGCTGGTGCTTGGGTCGACACCTCTTGGTTACGCCAACAGAGCAAGAGCATCGAGGGGATCAACGAAGCATTACGTCGGTGTGATTCGTATGGCTTTTTTGAGTCGACTGGTAATCTGCTTCAGACTGGCCCGACGCACACGAACGTGTGCGATCTAAGAGTTTTGCTACGAGGCTGAGAGTTCAGCTCAAAGAACAAGTCCACTCAAGAAAACCTGGCTATCGACCAAGTCACTTGAATACTGGTTCTGTTTGACGCCGAAAGTGGTGATCATTGTCAGATGGACTGTTTTCCGGGTTTTCGTGACCTGACGAAATACGTCGATTTTCTGTCGTAGTTGCTTGGCGTATTTCTGATCGATTACGAATTGGTCGTCAGCGTACTTGATTTCACACAGATTGATCACATCATCCCTTCTGTCAATCAGGAGGTCGATTTGAGTGCCTTGCTGTGCCGTCGATTTGGGGCGATATTGCCAACAACCATGCTGCGTCTCGACTCCAGCTATTCCCAACTCGGATTTGATCTCTGCGATATGACGATGGCAGATATTTTCGAAGGCAAAACCGCTCCAAGCATACCATGCAGGTGTACCTCGTTTGTCGAGCCAAGTTGCCTTCGCACTGCGGCTTCGACGCTTCATCCATTTGAGATAAAACAGGGAGAACTCATCAATCAATCGGTAGGATGCATCGCGAGACTCTTTGCCCCAGGGCTCGACCCGCTCGACAAATCCTGACACCATCAATTCTTCGATCGTTTTCGTAAGGCGTCCTCCAGAGGAGTACTTCAGCGAATCCAAAAGGCTGCTTCGAGTAACTCCGCTTAGGCGTTGGGCCAAAGTCTCGATAATCTCGACGTGCCTGTCTGGGTTCTCGAAAAGAGATCCGTACAACTGCGGGTACTCGTCAAAGAGAATCCCTTGTGGCGAGAAGCAGATCTCTTCAATGTTTTGGGCTGCGGATAAGCCAGGGCGGACTTCACGGAGATAGTGAGGAATGCCACCTAAGGCCATGTAAAGCTCAGCGATCTGGCGAGGCTCGTATCGAACCGATCGACTTTTTAGATATTCGGCGACTTCTGCGAGCGAGAAAGGTTTAAGATTGAGTTTGCGAGTGACACGTTGATACAAGCCGCCTCGGTTGTGGATGATGTGATCAATCATCCATGAAGCCGCTGAACCGCAGATCACAACCAGCACATTGGGTTGACGACTGGCCCAGGAATTCCAAAAGTGTTCGAGGGCCGATAGGAATCCTGAGCGCCTGGAGGCTAGCCAAGGGAGTTCATCGAAGAACACAACCTTGCGGCTCTTGCCGTTTTTGGTTTCGAGGAACCGCGTCAATTGCTGAAAGGCTTCGTACCAATCCTTGGGAGGCTCAGGCCGCAAATCGGTTTTCATGGCTCGAGCGAGTTGGTCAGAAAAATTTCTTAACTGGAGTGACCGCTCGGCTCCATGGATGCCGGTCATGTCAAAGCTCAATGAGTCTTTGAAGAAGGAACGAACCAGGAAGGTCTTGCCGACTCGGCGTCTTCCGATGAGCGCAATGAGCTCGGGTTCGTTGCTCTCGAAGGCTCTTCGGAGAACATCTTGCTCTTTTTGTCGTCCAACCAGAGGGTTCATTTCAAATCACCAGAGGCAAATACGGTACGGCTATAAGTGGCCAAAAGTGGGTAAAAAAAGGAACTTATGGCCACTTATAATAATCTATAAGTGGCCATATCTACCCTAAAAAAGCGACTTGTGGCCACTTAAGATTCGCCTAAACCGGCGAAAAGAAGAGTTTTTCCAGCAAAACCCTTGCGATGTCGACTTCCAACGCCTTGGCCGTGGCCTTCCAGCCAGGCACGGCGTTGACCTCCAAAACTATATCGCGGCCGGAGGCATCCGAGATCAGATCGACACCGGCCATCCAAGCCCCGACGGCTCGGGTCGCCTTGAAGGCAATTTGCATTTGCTCGAAGGTCGGCTCGAAAGCTCTGGCGGAACCACCGCGCGCGACATTCGTCCGCCAATCTCCGTTTCCCATCCGCTGAACACAAAACAAGGCATCGCCGATGACCAATAGTCGCAAGTCATATCCGGGGCTTTCGATGAACTCTTGGCAATAGATGACAGCTCGAATTTGTTCGAGAGTTGAGAAGACTCTCCAAGCCATATCGCTATCGGTTACGAGCATGATCCCGCGTCCCTCCCCTCCGAAGATCGGCTTGACCACGCAGCGTCGGCCTAAGACTTCCCAGGCTTGCATGGCCTGATCGCGAGTCTGGCAACAGATCGTTTTTGGAATCGCAAGTCCACACTGGCGAACGGTCTCAAGGGTCAGCCATTTGTCGATTGCGATTTCCAAAGATCTTGGAGGATTGACCACGCGCAGTCCATTGGACTGAGCCACGTGGAGTGCGTTCATGCGAAAGACTGTTTGTTCGAGCGAACCTAGTGGCATCGTTCGAACTAACAGTGCATCGGGTTGCGGGAGTTGTTGCTGAGGCTCGTTGAGCTCGTAAGGCTGATCAGAGAAAGAGCTGGACGAGCCACCGAGAAAGGCGACTTGCAGATCGCCGAAGGCCATTGGCACGAGCGTGATCGGCTCTGGCCAGTGGCTAAGCTCTGCGGCGCGTTGTAGATCTCTAAAGTACCAACCCTCTTTGGCACCCAACCAACCGAGCTTCTTCATCGACAATGTCTTTCGATCTGCTACTTTTGCATTCCACAGGGACGAACCCCGGAGCCTTGCGTTTTGGTCAGTGAGTCACCAAGCTCTTGGCGGCCTTGGTCGGCCAATTCGAGCAGACGCTTGAGCACTTCGGGTTGCTCCCTTGCAAGATTGGTCGTTTCGCCTAGATCGTTTTCGAGGTGGTAGAGTTCTGGTTCAGTGATTTTTCGAACTTGCGATTTACCCGGCTTGCCTTGGCCACCGAGTTGATCCGGGACGATGCAATTGACATCGTGCGGCAACATCAACTTCCAAGGACCACTTCGGATGGCTTGAAGTTCCCCTTGGCGAAAGTAATGGTAGAAAACTTCATGGGGGCACCTTGCATCGGGTTTCGAGGTCATAAGATCCAAGATATCCAAGCCATCGATGGGGTGCGAAGGCAACGGGGCATCGACGATGCGAGCGATTGTCGGCAAGACATCGATCGTCATGGCCGTGGCGCTTTGGACACTTCCGGGCGGGATTTGTCCTGGCCATTGAGCAAGCATCGGAACCCGCGTACCTCCTTCGTAGACAGTACCTTTGCCTTCTCGCAAAGGCCCGGCAGTTCCGGCGTGATCACCGTAGGTTAACCAAGGTCCGTTGTCACTTGAAAAGATCACAAGTGTATTTCGATCGAGTTGATTTTCCTTGAGGAAACTCAGGATTCTGCCGACGACAGCATCAAATTCCTCGATCACATCTCCGTAGATTCCCGCTTTGGATTTACCTCGAAATTCGTCTCCGACATACAGTGGTACGTGAGGAAACGTATGGGCGAAATAGAGAAAGAACGGATCGTTTTTGGAATGCTCGAGAAACTCGATTGCAAAGTCGCTGTACTGCTTGGTCAGTTTCGATTGGTCTTGTGCATCGACATCCTGATCGATGATTTCGTTATCGCGAATCAGTGGTAATTCCGGAAAGGTACCACGTTTGACAACAGGGCCATGGGGCCACATGTCGTTGGAGTAGGGCAACCCTAGATAACGATCAAACCCATGTTGCAGGGGGAGAAATTTTTGGTGATGGCCGAGGTGCCACTTTCCCACAGCGCAGGTTTTGTAGCCTTTGGACTTGAGCAACTCGGATAGCAAGACTTCGTCGTCGTGGATACCGTTCTTAGCAGCAGGTCCAAGCGCTCCGTGGATTCCGATCCGGTTGGCATAGCATCCTGTGAGCAAGCTGACTCGGGACGCCGAGCAGACCGGTTGCGAGGAGTGAAAGTCGGTAAAGCGAACCCCATTGGTAGCGATGGAATCGATATTGGGTGTGCGATAACGCTTTTGTCCGTAACAACCCAGATCGCCATAACCGAGATCATCGGCAAAGATCACGATGATGTTGGGGCGATTTTCGAAGCCCCAGCAAGAGTCCCAGGTGACCATTGAAGCAAGAATCCAAATCGCAATCCGTGCGACGGAAGAGATAGTTCTGTGCATGATGTTAGTTCGTACGATTTTTCTAGTTCTTCGGAAATTATTATGGGTGAAAAATAAGTTCGTGCATCGTATCGGATTTTTTCGTACTCGTACTCAGCGAAGCGGTACTCAGTGCAACGGTACTCGTACTCGATGGCTGTTTGAACTCCTGCGATGCCGATGGTTGATCGAAGCGGTTCGCTGTAATTTGCAGACTAATGGGCTGAATCACTGTACTAGACCGTTTCGAGTACGAGTACGATAAAAACCAGTAGAATAAACTCCTAGTCACAATAATTTCTGAGGAGCCCTTTTCTAGGCCAAGATATCGAATATTACTTTACCATGTACATCGGTCAGTCGCATATCGCGACCACTGAATCGAAATGTGGATCGAGTGTGATCTAGTCCTAGGCAATAGAGCATGGTGGCATGCAGATCGTGCATCTCGACCTTCTTCTCGATAGCCTTGTAACCAAACTCATCGGTTGCTCCGTAAACCGTTCCACCCTTTACCCCGCCTCCAGCCAACCAAACGGAAAATCCGAATGGATTGTGATCGCGTCCATCGGCACCTTGGGCAAACGGTGTACGACCGAATTCGCCTGCCCAGATGATCAAGGTTGTATCGAGCAGCCCGCGCTCTTTGAGATCTTCTAGAAGTGCAGCGATGGGTTGATCAACCGCTCTGGCATTCTGTTCGTGTCCGGCTTTTAGGTTTGCGTGTTGATCCCAGCGGTCATGCCCGACGCTTGGGCATGTCAACTGAATAAACCGAACGCCACGTTCAACGAGTCTGCGAGCCATGAGGCATTCGCGGGCAAAGATCTTCATCGGACCAAACTCGTTGTCAATTCCGTACATCGATTGAGTTGGTGCAGTTTCTTGTGACAGATCGCAAACCTGAGGGACAGCCGACTGCATCTTAAATGCCAATTCGTAGTTGGCGATCGCCGATTCGACTGCGTCGTCGTGACCGAATCGTTCGAGTGTTTGACGGTCGAGTTGACGCAGTAGTTCGAGCTTGTGCTTTTGCAATTCCTGCGTCGGCTCCAACGGGCGAACATTCGCTAAAGAGTTGCCGCTTGGCCTGAGCACAGAGCCTTGGTACGTGGCAGGCAAGAAACCGTTGCCAAAGCAATCCAGTCCGCCCGGAGGGATCAGGCCTCCATTGAGGACGATGTACCCAGGCAAATCTTCGCACTCGGAACCCAATCCATAGGTGACCCAAGCCCCCATGCTCGGACGCCCTTGCAATCCGTGGCCTGTGTGGAGGAAATAGTTGGCCGAGGTGTGCTCGGGGAACTTTGAAGTCATTGACCGAATCACCGCGAGCTTATCGACATGCCTCGCGATATTCGGAAATAGGCTACTGATTTCCATGCCGCTTTGCCCGTGCTTTTCAAACGTCCATGGACTTGCCAAGATCGTCCCGTTGTTGTTGAACTGCGTCGGTGCGACTTCGAACAACTCACTGGGGTTGCGTCCGTGATTTTTGTTAAGCAGTGGTTTTGGATCGAATGTATCGACCTGGGATGGGCCTCCGTCCATGTACAAAAAGATGACGCTTTTTGCTTTGGGTGGAAAATGGTACTTATCCGATCCCTGAGCCATCATCGCACTCAAGGCGACGGCACCAAAGCCATTTGCAGATTGGGTCAGAAATTCACGTCGGGTTACCATTGTAAATATTCTTCTAGGGATTCACGGATTGATTCCATCGAGGCTTCGTAGCCAGTCCAAAATTCGAAATTGATGGCGAACTGATGGGTAAGCACGTCCAATTCATCGATGCGATCGATGTGATGAGACTCTAACTCCTCGATCCACAAAGATCGCTCTTTACTTGCATCGACCCAACCCGTTGCTGGAGGTACCAGGATCGCCGTGGGATTTGTAGCCCAGTTGGTGTCTTTAAACAGTCTAGCTCGCGCGGGAGGACTTAGATTCATGATTGCATCGAATTGCTCGATGACTAACGCTTTCACAGGACGCTCGGCAGGAGTGGTCTCTCCGGGCGGGAATTCGATAACGTTGTAGTCGCCAGGGATCTGGCCGATCGAGACTCGAAGAGCCTCGAGAAGTTCCGGGCGACCGACGACCCCGATCGCATGGGGACTGAATGATTCCTCGGAGTTCGTAGTTACTTGACCGACCATCGATAAGACACGGTGAACCAGCGATCGAAGAATGGCTTGGCTGAGCGTTTCATCCCCGATCCATTGATCGGACTCCCATTTGACAACTTCGACGGCCCCAAGAGCTTTGGCATTTGCAGAGGTACTTCCCAAAAAAGGCTCAATGCTCTTTTGAAACGGCGGGAGAATGGCTGCCCCAGACATTCCAAGAGCCTGGATGCCTCGAAACGCTGTCTCGAAGAGCTCTGGGGGAACCTCGGAGGTGAAAAAACGCCAGTCCAATTCCGCTTCCCGCACCAGTTTGGTCATGACAAACTGCGTCGGATTACCCCCTACTGGATTGCCCAGGCAAGCGACCAGTGGTTGCACAACGCGTTCCAAACTCATGCCTAGTCGTCGATCCTAATCTTCGAGGAATTTGGCCGGCCCACTCAATAATACCTGGGGATATCCTAACCGCTTTCGGTAGCATGAACGCAACCGTAATCAGGTTTTCCATGAATTTGCCGTACGAAAACCCGCGATTTGTCGATTTTGGGGGCAAGACAACTTAAAAAAGAGTCCCTAAAATGCCGTGTCTTGTTTGTCCTCCTGTCCCCAGCGATTAGAAAACGGAAACACTGTGGCCTCCTACAAAACCAGCGACCTGCGAAAAGGTTTGAAAGTCCAAATCGACGGCGAACCCTACCTCCTGACTGAAGTCAACTTTGTCAAACCCGGAAAGGGCAATGCACTCTACAAGTGCAAGCTAAAGAATTTGATCCGAAACACGGTTCTGGACCGAACCCTCAAGGGTGGTGATGAGCTTGAAGTTGCCGATGTTGAAGAACTCGAAACACAGTTCCTCTACAACCAAGCGGGGATTTTCGTCTTCATGGATAACAAGAGCTTTGAACAGTACGAACTAAGTTCTGATCAAGTTGACGACAATTGGAAATACCTCAAAGAGGGAATGCCCGTTGCCATGGTTCTGTACAACGGAAATCCAATCACATTGACACCTCCATCGCATGTGACTTTGAAAGTGATTGAAACCGAACCTGGCGTTAAGGGCGACACGGCAACGAGTGTGACCAAGCCCGCAAAGACCGAGACTGGAGGCGAATTCCAGGTTCCTGGCTTCATCAAAGAAGGCAACGTCATTAAGATCGACACACGTACGGGCGAATACGTCGAACGCGTCAGCATGGACTAATGCTCAAGTATCAAAACGAGTATCCCTATCGGAGGCTAGCGATGATCGGTCAGCGTTTTTGTCGATATCGATTTGTTGCGGCCTTCGGGTTGCTCGTTTTACTACTAGCTAAAGTCGCTATCGCCCAACCGGGTAGTGCCAAGGATCCTTACGCCGTCGAACGAGAACGCCTGATTCGCAACGTGCTTATTCCAGGCGGGGTGAAGGATCCTCGCGTTTTGGACTCGGTTGCCAAAACGCTTCGGCATGAGTTTGTGCCCCCTCAGTATGTTCGGCAAGCCTACCTCGATATCGCGATACCGATCGGTGAATCGCAAACAATCAGCAGTCCGTTTATCGTCTCTCTCATGACCGAGGCTCTGCAACCCAAGCCTACCGACAAGGTCTTGGAGATAGGAACCGGTAGCGGCTACCAAGCCGCCATATTGAGCCCCTTGGTCAAAGATGTTTACACGATTGAGATCGTCGAGGATCTTGGCCAACGGACGATCGAACTGCTTGAGAACCTCGGCTACAAAAACGTGCACTGTCGACTTGGTGATGGTTTCAAGGGGTGGCCTGAAGAAGCACCGTTTGACAAAATCATCGTAACTTGCTCACCTGCCGATGTTCCAAAACCTTTGGTCGAGCAGCTCAAAGAGGATGGTTTGATGGTGATCCCGGTCGGAGAACGCTATCAGCAGATGCTTTATCTGATGCGAAAAAAAGGGGACAAGCTTGAGAAAGAGGCTCTGATGCCCACGCTCTTTGTCCCGATGACGGGCGATGCGGAGAAAACCCGAAAAGTTCAGCCTGATCCAAAGCATCCTGCGTTAGCCAACACAGGATTCGAGGAGCCTCTGATCAGAGAGTTTCATATTCCAGGTTGGTACTACCAATTTGGATGCCGACAGATCGAGGACAGCCAAGCTCCTGATGGTAAGCATGTGGTTGAATTTCAAGGGACCGATCCTCAGTTGCCGAGCATGTTATTGCAAGGTATGCCCATCGATGGCCGCTCGGTCAAAAAAATCAAACTTGGGGCTTGGATCAAGCTCGATAGTGTGAAGGTAGGACGAGACAAGGAGAAGTCCCCGTCGGTGGCGATCCAATGGTTTGACGGCAACCGCAATCGTATCGGATACAACTATGTTGGGGGGTTCAAAGGAACCCGAAATTGGAAACTTGAAGAACGGGTTTTCAGCGTGCCTGTCGAAGCCCGAGAAGCCATTGTTTCGATCGGAATGTTCGGTTCGGAAGGAACCGCTTGGTTCGATGGAATTATCCTCGAACCCCAATAACTCTCTATGTCTTCTTCAGAATCAACCGATAGCTCGAATACCGATTTTGATACCATCATCATTGGCGCGGGGATGAGCGGTCTTGCGGCCGGAATCCGTCTTGCGATGTATGATCATCGCGTTTGTATTTTAGAAAAGCACTGGACGATCGGTGGACTCAATTCGTTCTATCGCCTCAATGGCCGCGATTACGATGTCGGCCTGCATGCGATGACAAATTTTACCGAGCGAGGTGCAAAGAAAGGGCCTTTTGCAAGACTCCTTAAGCAGCTTCGATTCCGATGGGATGATTTCAAGTTAGCCGAGCAACGAGGTTCAAGCATTGCATTTCCTGGAGTTGAACTTTGCTTCGACAACAACATTGAATTTTTTCAGAGCCAAGTAGCAGATAAGTTTCCGCATCAAAAGGATGCTTTCGCCAAGCTCTTGGCGACTCTTGCCGATTACGACGATCTGAAACAGGAGGACTTTGATTGCTCGACGAGGAAGATCCTCGATGAGATCTTCACCGATCCTTTACTCATCGAGATGATCCTATGCCCGTTAATGTGGTACGGTAACGCAAAAGAGCATGACATGGACTGGGGGCAGTTTTGCATCATGTTTCGGAGTATCTTTTTGGAAGGTTTTGCCCGGCCTTACAAAGGGGTTCGATTGATTCTAAAGAATCTTGTGCGCCGGTTCCGAGAACTTGGAGGACAGTTAAAACTTCGCAGTGGTGTCGCGAAAATCCATGTGGATAATGAACATGTGACAGGTGTTGAACTTGAAAATGGAACTGTGTTTACAGCCAAACGCGTTCTTTCAAGTGCCGGGATGATTGAGACGCTTCGATTGTGCGATCATTTATCCGAAGAGCGTGTCAATCAAGCCGGCCAAATGTCATTCGTTGAATCGATCTCGGTTCTGGATTGTCAACCGACTGCAGTGGGCTTCGACAAAACGATCGTCTTTTATAACGACAGCGAAAAGTTCCATTGGGAGCGATGCCGTGAGGATTTGTGCGATGTTCGTACGGGTGTCATTTGCTCACCGAACAACTACGAGTATAGCCCTGATGAAGGACTGCTAGATGCAGGCTTTATCCGTCTGACAACGATAGCCGATCCTGATCGTTGGGACAGTCTGGACGAGGCTCAGTACCAGCGTCAAAAATACCGCTGGTACGATGCAGCTGTCTCTTCGTGCGTGCGATTCATCCCAGATTTCCGACGGCATGTGATCGAAACGGACGTTTTTACACCCAAGACAATCCGGCGATTTACATCGCATGACAACGGAGCTGTGTATGGAGCGCCTGAGAAGAAACTCGATGGCACTACGCATTTGAAGAATCTGTTTTTGTGCGGAACCGATCAAGGGTTCGTCGGCATCGTAGGTGCCATCGTCAGCGGCATCTCGATGGCAAACCGCCATTGTCTCTCGCAGTCCTGATCCAATCGCGATGTTCAACCGCTGATGGACACTGATAACCGCTAATCCCAGTATGCATCAGCGGTTCGGATTTTTCAACCACTGATAAACACTCATGAACACTGATCCCAGAGTTCGATCAGGGGTTCTTCCCGACTTGCTATTCCTGGCTGTTTATCAGCGTTCATCCGTGTTCATCAGCGGTCTTTTTTCGACTTGTTTTTCAGACTGGTTATCAGCGGTATTGTTCACAGTAAATACAGTTATTTGCCCGGGTAGAGCAGGATATTCTGGTGTCCCCAAAAAAGTTTGAACCAAAAAAGGGTGTTTTTTGAAAATACTTATAAAATCAGCGATTAGGTTTTCAACCTGATTTTTCAGATAGGTACATCAACTTTGCTGGGAGGGATCATGAAGGAAAGTGACAAACCTTTTGCCAAAGAGGGCTATCAACTGATGGGTGCGGCCTTCGAGGTTCACAACATACTTGGGGGCGGACTAACAGAAGAGATCTATCAGCAAAGTCTTGAAATCGAACTTCAATTGCAAAAAATCCCCTTTGTGCCAAAACAAGAATTGCGAGTGTTTTACAAGAACTACGAGTTACACAAACGGTACATACCCGACCTTGTGGTCTATGAGGGAATTGTTGTTGAACTCAAAGCGCAGTCGAAACTGATCGCGGAGCACGAAGGACAAATTATGAACTACATGCGGATTTCTCGGAGTCCGATCGGTTACTTGATCAACTTCGGGCCGATGGGCAAATTGGATTACAAAAGGTTTATTCTATCAGACTTAATCGCCTTGGAATCGCAGCGCTAAATTTGCCTTCAACCGCTAACCCACAGAACCGCTGATCGCAGGGTTCGATTAGCGGTTCTGTTTTTGAACCACTGATAGACACTTATGAACACTGATCCAAGGGCTCGATCAGGGGTTCTTCCCAACCTGTTTTGCTCGGCTGTTTATCAGCGTTCATCCGTGTTCATCAGCGGTTCGGTTTTTTGAACCACTGATAGACACACATGAACACTGATCCCAGGGCTCGATCAGGGGTTCTTTCCAACTTGCTTTCCTTGGCTGCTTATCAGCGTTCATCCGTGTTCATCAGCGGTTCTGTTTTTGAACCACTGATAGACACTTATGAACACTGATCCAAGGGCTCGATCAGGGGTTCTTCCCAACTTGCTATTCCTGGCTGCTTATCAGCGTTCATCCGTGTTCATCAGCGGTTCTGTTTTTGAACCACTGATAGACACTCATAAACACTGATCCCAGGGCTTGATCAGGGGTTCTTCCCAACCTGTTTTCCTCGGCTGTTTATCAGCGTTCATCAGTGTTCATCAGCGGTTCTGTTTTTGAACCACTGATAGACACTTATGAACACTGATCCAAGGGCTCGATCAGGGGTTCTTCCCAACTTGCTATTCCTGGCTGCTTATCAGCGTTCATCCGTGTTCATCAGCGGTTCTGTTTTTGAACCACTGATAGACACTTATGAACACTGATCCAAGGGCTCGATCAGGGGTTCTTCCCAACTTGCTATTCCTGGCTGCTTATCAGCGTTCATCCGTGTTCATCAGCGGTTCTGTTTTTGAACCACTGATAGACACT